>CEQY01147689.1_pt1 | contig 77996 bp, 78 predicted proteins | sample 361391 | NCBI WGS metagenome assembly CEQY01 (sample SAMEA2621075, study PRJEB7988) | marine metagenome | isolation source: saline water (ENVO:00002010), including | reverse complement strand
CCGATGGTACTTTGTCTTAAGGCATGGGAGAGTAGGACGTTGCCAGGTCTACTAAACGTGAAACACTTCATGATTCAATTCAGAGCTCACTACACTATTTCTCTTAAAAGTATATATTGTTCTACATTTACACTAAAATCACATATAATAAGTTCTTATTCTATGAACAATTATATAACAAACTGTCAATCAGTTACTGAGTCATTAGTAAATTAATTTAATTTTTTTTTAAAATGAACATTATTGAGTATGAAGACAATTTAAGATCAAAGACCAAAGATAAAGTCTCGACAGTTCAATTCAATCATATGTTCAATTCTTTTGTTAATTCTTATGAAGAAATAGTTCCTTATTTAGACAAAGAGAAAAATATCTTGGATGTTGGCTGTGGTAGTGGTTTGCTTGTTGATTACTTAATCAGAAATGGATATCAAGCAGAAGGCTGTGATAACTATCAATATGATAGAAACACCAAACAAATGATTGAAATAGTGGATAACTATATGGCTATACATAAAGAAGATATCTATAGCTTTAATTCAAAAAAAAAATATGACCTAATTTTTTTATCTAATGTAATTGAACATTTTGAAGATTGGCAAAAAGCCCTAAGAAAAATTGAAAAAATTTTAAAAGATGATGGCGTTATTGTTTTTCTTTTTCCTAACTATTCTTTTAAAGTTGAATTACATTTCATGCTTCCAATAATTTTAAATAAAAATGTTACATATTCTATTTTTAAACAAAAAATACATGATCTTGAAAAGTCAAAAGATATAGTGGGTCTCTGGGACTCACTCAATTTTATTAAACCGATTGAATTGTTAGACTACTTTGAAAATAAAAATTATGAGTTATTTGTTGATAAAGAGTATTTTAGTAGAATGCTCAATAAGTCCCTTACAAATAGCAAAAAAAATAGCAAAAAGAAAAGCTTAGTTTTTTTGATATTATTAATATTTTCTAGGTTAGTAAGTTATACTGGATTTATAAGAATGTATAAATTTATTCCACTTGCTTTTCATCCATTTGTAAAAGTGATTGTAAAAAAGACCGTTTAATTTGTTATAAAGTTTTAAACATAAATTATTAATAGAAAAAAATGTATTTCTTTTTTTCCAGAATAATGTACTGGGTTTTGCATAACCAGGTTTCTATTATTTTAATATTAATATTTTTTTATCTAATAAATAAAAATAAAAAAATCCAATTTTTTTTAAAAAGATTTTTATTAGCGTACATTTTAATTGTTGCAATTTTTCCTACAGGTACGTTGATGTTATACTCCCTTGAAAGTAAGTACATGCATCAAATTAATGAATTTGATGATGTAGATGGGATTTTAGTTTTGTCTGGAATGGAAAATATTCGGATGACAGAAGAATATAGACAATTTTACTTAGGAGGTTCAGAAAGTAGAATAATTGAGTCCATCAGACTTCAAAAGAAATATCCTAATGCAAGATTAATTTTTTCAGGAGGATCAGGTGACCATTTTAGTAAAAATGTTACTAGCTTAATATCAAAGCAATTTTATAACGAATTTTCAATTGAGCCTGAGAAGATAATCTTTGAGTCGCAGTCAACGAATACTTACGAAAATATCATTAATTCAAAAAAATTAATTAAACCAACGATTAACGAAAAATGGATTTTAATTACATCAGCATTTCATATGCATAGATCTATTGACACGGCGGCTAAATTTAAATGGGAACTGACACCTTATCCAGTTGATTTTAAGCTTTCTAAAGATTTATTAAGTGAGATAATAAAATTTAATATACTTAATAACATTAAATATTTCCAAATTGCTAGTCATGAATTGCTTGGAATAATGGTTTACAAAATAATGGGTCGTTCTCTTTGATCATATTCAAAAAATGAGGCTCAAAAATGAGCATAGATAGAGAATTCAACAAACTACATTTATCAAAAAAAATGTAATATACTTTACAAGTATTATTTAAATGATTAACAAACAAAAGCGATATAATTATTGCAAACAGAATAACTAAAGAATTAGAAGATTTTAGAGATATAGTATACTCAAGAGACGTGTTTTTAGAAAACTAATAGATTAAAATTTGTAAAAATTATATTAATAACTAGTACTTATTAAAAGTGAATCATAAATATTTTTTTTTGATACATCCTCGCACAGAGTCATATTTCTATGTGTACTTATTTCATTATTTTGTAAGTTTTAAGTTTTAATTTATTAATAGCAATTACGATTTAGAAAACGAAAAGTATTTATGAATTCAATTTTAAAACCAACAATTTTAATGAGTTTTGTAACTTTGTTGAGTAAACTACTAGGTTATTGTAGAGATATTATTGTTGCCTTGTTATTGGGGTCAAACAATGTATCTGACTTATTTTTTGCAATTTTTAGGTTCTATGGGTTTATTAGTGTCATTCTTGGGTATTTGTATGTATCTCCTCCAATTGTTCGTATATATACCATTCTAAAAAACAAAGATAATGAGGATGAAAGCCTAAGATTTAGTTTCAATTTTTTATTAACCAGTCTAATAATTTTATTTTTTATACTTTTACCAATTATAATATTTTCAGAAAATATTATTGGCTTTTTTCTTTATAACGTAAGTAACGAAACAATAAAAATTTACAGTCATAATTTAAGATTATTACTTTTTTGCTGTCCATTAGTTATAATTATTTCTGTTTTAATCGCAATTCTAAGATCGAAATTTATTTTTTTACCAGTAGCCTTTCTACCTATTATTTTAAATATAGTAATTATAATATTTTTATCTTTAAATGATTACGTAAATCTTAGTATAAATTTTTATTTTTCATTTTGCTTATTAGGAACACTTTTTCTGCAGATTTTATTCTTAATTTATTTTGCAAAAATAAAGATAAAAATTAGTAATTTGCCAAAAATTCAACTTAACCCAATTTTGTTAGGTGCATATAAGCAAGCTTTTCCCTCAATCACTATTGGACTCCTAATATTCTTAGTTAATTCATATGTTATGATTGCTTTTTCATCAACTGAGGGAAATATTTCCTATGTCTACTATGCTAACAGAGTTTATAATATTTTAATTGAAATTTTTACGCTTACATTAGGGTTTATTCTACTTACACACCTTTCATCACTTTTAAAATCTAAAAACTATTCTAAAATAAACAATCTTATTGATTCATGTTTTCTCTTTTTAATATTCACTATAATGCCATGCACATTTGTCATATTTTTTTATTCAGATATCATAATTCAAATTTTATTTGAAAGAGGAAAGTTTAATGAATTTGCAACTCAAATTACTGCAAGTATTCTGAAAGGTTACTCATTGGGTATTCCAGCTATGGGTTTTGCAGCCATAATGTTCCCATGTTACTTTGCAAATGGAAAATTTTATAAACTTTTAGCTATCACTACTATCTATTTTGTTTTGAGTATAATTTTAATCAATTTATCTTCTAATTATTATAATATTAATTATGTAGGATACGGACTAGCACTAGCAAGTTGGATCTACGCAATTCTCTTATCATTTAATTCAAGAAATGAGATTATTAAGGCATATAACTTAAGAATGATTTTTCAACTTCTAAAAAGTTTTGTGTACGCAAGTATTCCTCTAATTTTAATTTTTATATTTAGTTTTTATTTTACTTTTACGGATCCAGTAAACTTCCTAATTGCTCTATTTATTGCAATTATAACATATGTTATTTTTATGTTACTATTCGAATGGAAAAGTATTATGAAAATTAGAAGCTTTATTTAATTTTATGACAGAGCAATGGCAAGTTTTTAATGGAACTTCAATTGAGTGGAATGAGTTTATATTTAAAAATAATTCTGAATACCGGCAACTGTATGAATGGGGCGAAACTAAAAAAAATCTTGGCTGGAAAGTAGTAAGAATATGTTTGAGAGATAGTAATCAAATACTCTTATCTGCTCAAATACATATAAAAAACTCATTTTTTTTTTCGAGTTGTTATATACCAGGAGGTATCAACGGTAATCTAAATTACTTAAATAAAGATATTTTTAAATTTATAAAGAAACAATGTAAAACAACTTTAGTTTATTTAAGGTCAGACTTTATCAGAAGTATTAACACCGATGATCAATTAATTCTATCGAGATTAAATTGGAAGAAGCCACTGTATAAAATGCATTATGGTCCATATATAAAAATAAATCTTGAAAAAGATCTTGATCAAATTATTTGTGATGCAAAACAAAAGTGGCGATATCATTATAAGAAGTCTCTTAAAAATAATATCATAACAAAAAAAATAGATAACCCAACACATGTTTATTTTTCTCAAATACAAAACGAAGTTTCGTATGGAAGAAATGCTCGTAATTTATTTAGTGAGAGAGAAATGTCAGCTCAAATTAAATATTTAAAAGATAAATTACTTATAGTATCAGCTTTCGACCCTCAAAATAACTTACTGGCAACTAGAAGTGTAGTAATTTTAAATAATACAGCATGGCATAATTATAGTGGTGTTAATCGAATGGGCAGGAACCTCTATGCTGGATTTCCTTTAGTGATCGAACTAATTAAACAATGTCAAGAAAGAGGCATCAATACATTAAATTTAGGAGAATTAAATAATGAGAGATGGCCAGGACCTACTAGATTTAAGTCGGGAATAGATAGAGAAGCCGAAGTATCAAGAGTTTTAGGAGAGTGGGAATGGAGTAATTTTATTTTCATTTCTTTATTAAATAATATATTTATCATTGCATACGTTAATGCCAGCTATTTTATAAGCAAATTTTGGAAAAACTTATAAATAAGTTTTTTTAAAGTTATTTTATATAACGTTTTTAGATAAAATTTTTATATTAAAGAATTAAATTTTAATCCTTATATACTTTTAGCCATTTTATCTCACATAGAACAATTTTTATCAATTCAACTTTGACAGAAATACTTGGGATATTATCTTATAGATTACTTGAAAGATCTGAAAAAAACTAATTTCCTCTTACTTCGTAATTATTGTTGTGAAATTAGAATTTTTTCAATATAAATTTTAAAAAATGCAGAATATTTTGATAACAGGTGGAACGCGAGGACTTGGGCTTAACCATGCTTTATATCTGTCAAATGAAAAAAATAATATTATTTTAGTTGATATAAGTGATAAGGCTTGTGGTGTTTATGGTGAAATGTCATCAATAAAAAATTTATTATCTCTTTTGAACAAAAATAATACTAATAATTCATTTTATAAATGTGACCTTACAGATTTGGATCAAACAACTAAAGTATTTAAAAAAATTTTTAGAGATTTTAAAGTAATTGATGGGTTTGTTTTTAATGCTGGTGGAGATATAGCTGGAAAGAGTTCAAATGCAGATGGAGCTAAACCAAAGAATAACGATTTAGAGATTTCTTCAAAAGATAATCAGATTATTATGGACAGAAATTACCTGACTTGTTTTAATTCATTGAAAGCTAGCGCACCATTTTTAAAGAAGCAAAAATATGGATCAATTGTCACTACTTCTTCTGTGACAGCTAACCAAGGTGTTGAAAAAGAACTTTCTTATTCTGTTGCCAAATCAGCTGTTGCGCAAATAACTCGTTCGACAGCATTAATTTTGAGAGACTATAATGTTAATGTAAATTCTATTGCACCTGGAGCAACCTTGACTGGAAGGTTCAAATCCACGATTAAGAATAGAAGTAAAAAAGATCGTGAAAAGTTTTTTTCTAAATCTTCATCATCTTTACTAAGACCTGCTAAAATGGATAATATCTCAAGTGTAGTATCTTTTTTATTGTCCGAAAAAGCATCATATATTAGTGGTCAAGTGATAAGAATTGATGGAGGTCAATCCCCTTACCCGATTTAATGAACTTTAGTAACAAAATAACATTAATTGCTGGAGGTAACTCAGGTATAGGCTATGGAATAGCGGAAGCCTTCTTAAAACACGGATCCAAAGTAATTATATTGGGTAGAGCTGATAAAAAAAACTCTCTAGCAGTTAAATCACTTAGCAATAAATCAAATATCGATGATATCATTAGTTACAATTGCGATCTCTCATCAGAAAGCAGTTTACTCAAGGTATTAAAAAAAATAAATAAAGATCACGGGAAGATTAGTTATTTTGTAAATTGTGTGGGAATATTAAGTACTAAACAAATTAAAAAGATAGATAAAAAACATATATATAATCTTCATGATAACAATTTTTTACCTATTGTTTTTGGTTGCAAGATAGTTCCAAAGTTTATGAAAAAAGGTGTGATAGTGAACTTTAGCTCATTTGCAGCTGAGATGCCTTTCGAATCAGGTTCTCTTTATGGAGCTTACAAATCTGCTGCAATAAATTTTACAAAATCAGCAGCCGCTGAGCTTATAAAAAAAAATATTAGAGTGAATATAATTTCACCAGGCTTAATAGATACTCCAATGAATACGAGAAGGATCAGAAATAATAAAACTACCTTATTTAAATCAATAGCTATGAATAAAGCTGGTAAACCATCAGATATTTCAGGAGTAGTTCTTTTTTTATGTTCAGATTATGCCTCATATATTACTGGCGAAAATATAATAGTTTCGGGAGGTAAGTATTTAATCCAATCGTGAAAGAATTTAAATTTATATTACAATATCCAACTCCATTAGAGGACAAGGATCTTAAAGACCTAAACGAAATTGCCAGATCAGGTAATTTTTCAAGATATTCTAGCAACTATGTAATTGAACTTGAAAAAGATTTAGCAAATTATTATGGAACAAAACATGCTATAACTTGCACTTCTGGAACTGCCGCTCTACATGGAGCTCTGGTTGCTCTAGACTTTGAATATGGTTCTGAAATAATAATGACTCCTGTAGCTGATATTGGAGTTGTGCTACCTGTAATTTATGAAAACCTTATACCTGTTTTTGGAGATTTAGATTCAACTACCTTTAACATAAGCCTAGACTCAATAAAATCAAAATACACAAAAAAAACAAAAGCAGTTATAGCAGTTCATCTAGCCGGTAGTCCGGCCGATTTAGATTCAATTTCTAAATTTTGCCAAGAAAAAAATATAGTTTTATTAGAAGATTTTTCCCAAGCTCACGGCGCAACATTAAATGGAAGGAAAGTAGGAAGTTTTGGAGATATATCCTATGGTAGCTTTCAGCAAAGCAAGCAAATAACTTGTGGTGAAGGCGGAGTTATTCTTACTAATTCAGATGAATTAAAAAGAAGGTCATTTATTGGAGTTGATAAAGGATGGCAAAGACATCTTCCTCTAGAAGAAAGATTTTATGAGTTTCTTGCTCCAAATGTTAGATTTAATTCAGTTCAAGCGGCAATATTAAAGCCTCAAATTTCCAAATTAGATTTACTGATTAAAGAAAAAATAAAGAGGGCTCAAATATTAGATGAAATTTTCTCAAAATATAAAGAAGCAATCTCATTTCAGGCTAAAGTTGATGGAGCAATCAGTTCTTACTATTCTTACCCTCTTTATTTGAACAGTAAAAAAGATAGAGATAATTTATTGAAAAAGTTAAAAAAAGACTATTCATTAGTATGTGCATATGGCTATGCAAATCCAACAACTTTATATCAGTGTGTTAATGCGTTAATAAATCCAAAAAAATATGGAAAAGGATTTGCTTACTCTTCGAAGAGCTACCCTCTGGGCACGAGTCCAACAGCTGAAGATCTATTATCAAGATCTTTTCTAATTCCATTTAATGAAAACTATACTATCTCTGAGACAGAGGAAATTGGATATAGAGTTATTAATGCTGCAAAAGATTTAGGCATAATATGAAAGCTGTAGGGATTGTACCTGCAAGATTAGAGTCTAAAAGACTTCCAGAAAAAGCATTGATTGATATATGTGGTTTGCCCATGATTGTTCACACCTGTAAACGAGCATTAAAAGCAGAAACTCTGAGCGATGTTTTTCTTGCAACTGACAGTGAAGAAATAAAAAAAATAGCTGAAAAATTTGGTATCAAAGTCATCATGACTTCAAAAGAACATAAAAATAGTTCTGAAAGAGCTGCTGAAGCAGCTAAAAGTTTAAACGCTGATATAATTGTAAATATTCAAGGCGATGAGCCCTTATTATATCCAAAACATATAGATTTAATTACAAAACCAATATTGATGGATGAAACAATTGATGTATGTATGGGTATAAGTAAGTTTTATAAAAAAAACAGCTATAGCGATTTGAAAGCAGTTTTAGACTCTTCTAAAAATATTATATATTCATCGCGAGCAGATATTCCTCACCATTATTTAAAAGAAAAATATTTTTTTTGGAGAATGTGTTTTATTGTTCCTCACAAAAAAAATGTTTTAGAGAAATATTTAGAATGGGATCCTACTCCTTTAGAGATGATTGAAGATAATCATTTTTTAAGATTGATTGAGAATGGTTTTAAAATTAAAGCTATTGAAATCGAAGGAGCTCAAATAAGCGTTGATACTTTAGATGATTTAAACGAAGTAAAACAATTAATGAGTCAAGATACTTTGTATAAGGAATATCAATATGAAATATAAAGTACTAATTACTGCACCGCCTATATTACCTAAAGTTAGTAAATATAAAGATTTATTTAACTCAAAAGATGTAGATATAGTAATACCAGAATATGATGTAACGGAGTCTCTCAACGAAGAACAGTTGAATGCATTATTGATAGATATTGATGGGATATTGTGCGGAGATGATTCTTTATCTGAGTCAGTTATTAAGAGTGCAAATAAATTAAAAGTAATTTCTAAATGGGGAACGGGAATAGACTCGATAAATTCAAAAGCCGCTAAAGAAAATGGAATAGAAGTACAACGCGTTGCAGATATATTTGGACCACCAGTTTCAGAAACGGTAATAGGATATATACTTTTGTTTAATAGAAATTTAATTGAAAAGGACAATGTTGTAAGAGAAAATAGATGGTCAAAAGTGGAGTCATTTTTAATGAGTGAAAAAAAACTTGGCATCGTAGGCTTAGGCCATATAGGTCACCAAGTAGCAAAAAAAGCAATATCATTTGGGATGAAAGTGCAATTTTTTGATATAAAAGATATTGAAATTCCTAATGAAATAAATTTAATCAATAAAGTCAGTTTTGATGAACTTTTGCAAACATCTGATTTCCTATCTATTCATTGTGATTTAAACAAAACAAGTCAAAAACTTTTTAAAGAGAAAGAATTTTCAAAAATGAAAGATAGTTCTATAATTATTAATACTGCAAGAGGGCAAATCATAGATGAGGCTTCATTAATAGATGCTTTAAAAAATGATTTAATTGGCGGGGCAGCACTAGACGTATTTGAAGAGGAGCCACTTGCAAGCACAAGTGAATTAAAAGGATTCAAAAATGTTATATTTAGTCCTCATAATTCAAATGGTAGCCCCTTGATTTTTAATAAAGTGGATGAATTAGCCATAAAAAATATTTTTAAGGTTCTAGGGATTTAGAATTAATAAAACGAATTTTATGAATAAATAAACATAAAGAGGTCATGTTTGACATATAGATCTTTGAAGGATATGTTAAACATTCATTAAATAAAATATCCCTTTGTTTTGGATAAATTTTATGAGAATTTGTTCAAATATCTAACTAGGAATTTAAATATTTAGTTAATGAAATATAGCTCATTATACACTGTTTATATTAACGCGGGGTGGAGCAGTCTGGTAGCTCGTCAGGCTCATAACCTGAAGGTCGTAGGTTCAAATCCTACCCCCGCAACCAACAAACGCTGTCCTTTCAGTGATTGCGATAATAATCTAAATTTATGATTTGATTTATATGAACAAATTACAGTCAAAAATTTTTTCACTTTTTACATCAGGCGAAAAGAAATTTTCAATAATTATTTTCTTCCTTTTAATTGTTGGAATGGTCTTAGAAACTTTTGGTGTTGGGTTGATAATACCTTTTGTAGTAATATTAATTGAAAATGATATTGGAGAAAAATATCCCTTTATTAGGCCAATTTTAGATTTCATAGGCAATCCAAGCAAAAATGATCTTATTTTCATGAGTTTATTTGCATTAATTTTTTTTTATTTTCTAAAAAATATTTTTCTTGGCTTAAGTATATTTATTCAACAAAAATTTGTTTACAACGTTCAAGTAGATTTATCTAAAAGACTCTTTTTAATTTATCTTAAACAACCATATAATTTTCATTTAAATTTTAATTCTGCAGAATTACAGCATAACATAGTAAATAAAGTTGCTGCTTTTAGTGGAACTATTACGCAATATATGTATTTTATCGCAGAAATAATGATTGTATTTGGAATTACATCATTGCTGTTTATTCTTCAACCAAAAGCTTTATTCGTTTCATTATGCATATTTCTTCCACCTGCAATTCTAATCTCTCTTTATCTTAGAAGAAAAATTTCCAAGTGGGGTAGTTTAGTTAATAAGTACGAGGCTAAAAAAATCTTACACGTTAACCAGGGGTTGGGTGCAATTAAAGATATAATTTTAATGAATCGTCACGATTTTTTTTTAAATAACTATAACTTTCAAAGCGTATTATCAGCAAATATTTCTGCAAAGGTCTCAACTCTTAATCAAGTCCCAAGATTTATTTTTGAATTCTTAGCTGTTTTAGCAATGTCTGTAATTATCTATTCTTTAATGATAACAATTAGAGATATGAGTCAAATAGTTCCACTTCTAGCCGTCTTTGCTACTGCTGCATTTAGAATGATGCCTTCATTTAATAGGCTTTTGTCTTCATATCAAAATATAAGGTACATGAACCCAGTTGTTGAGACTATCTTTGATGAATTAAAACGTAAATCCAATGATCAAATTAAAAATGATGATTTAGTACAAACAATTAATTTTAATAAAATTATTCTAAAGGGTATTAATTTTAAATATGACTCAGATCCATCTAATATTTTAAAAGACTTGAATATAGAGATCAAAAAAAATCAAGTTATAGGGTTAATTGGTCCGACAGGATCTGGAAAGAGCACAATAATAAATATTATATGTGGACTTTTAAAACCATCGGAAGGCAAAATTCTAGTGGATGATGTAGAATCTGACTTAAACTCTTTAGCCTGGCAAAATCAGATAGGATACGTTTCACAGTCGATATATTTGTCTGATGACAGTATAAGAAAAAATATAGCTTTCGGAATAAAGGAAGATGAAATAAATGATCTTAACCTACAAAAATCAATTAAAGACTCAGAACTAGAGCAATTTATATCTAATTTGAAAATGGGGCTAGACACTCAAGTAGGGGAGAGAGGATCAAGAGTTTCGGGAGGTCAGTTGCAAAGACTAGGAATTGCAAGGGCACTTTATAATAATCCTAATATTTTAGTACTAGATGAGGCTACGAGTTCATTGGACGTGGATACAGAAAAAAGAATTATGGACAGTATTTTAAAATTGAGAGATAAAAAAACTATAATAATAGTAGCCCATAGATATTCAACAATTGAAAATTGCGATATCATTTACAAGATAGATTCTGGTACGGTAAAAGAATTCGGGAGACCAGAAGCAATATTAGATACATAATTATTAAATTTAATTTATAGTAGGTATAATTAATTATGAACACACATACAGAACTCTTTTTCGATCAGGTTAGAGAAATTGCAGAAAAAATAGATTTCTTGGAAATAGAAAAATTATGTAAATCTCTCAAGGATTTAAGAGACAACAATGGAAGACTATTTTTTCTGGGAGTAGGTGGTAGTGCAGCGCATTGTTCACATGCAGTTAATGATTTTAGGAAATTATGTGGAATTGAGTCATATACGCCTATAGATAATGTTTCAGAGTTGAGCGCTCGAATAAATGATGATGGATGGGAACAATCTTTTTCTAATTGGCTTTCTGTTAGTAAACTTAATTCAAAAGATGCAATATTTATTATGTCTGTTGGTGGAGGTAATATTGAAAAGGGCGTTAGTATGAATATTGTTACAGCTATAAATTATGCAATAGAAGTAAAAAGTAAAGTTTTTGGTATAGTTGGGCACGAAGGTGGATTTACGAATCTTAAAGGTGATATTGTAATAAAAATACCTTGTGTCGATAAATCACTTATTACACCTCACACTGAAGGATTTGCTGCAGTCGTATGGCACTCGATGGTATCAAATCCAATATTACAAATAAATAGCACTAAGTGGTAATTTGAAAAAAAATCCAGCAGTATTCCTTGACCGGGATGGGGTCATTGTTAAGTCAAACGTTATAAAGGGCAAGCCTTTTGCCGTAAGAAGTCTGAGAGATTTTAGGTTGTTACCTGGCGCTGTAAAATCAATATCAAGAATAAAAAGTCTGGGTTTCAAAGTAATAGTAATAACAAATCAACCAGATGTAGCAAAAAAAAAATTAACACTAAAGACGCTTTGCCAGATGAACGCTATTCTTAGGAAAAAAATAGACATTGATGATATTTTTGTTTGCATTCATAAAAAAGAGGATAATTGTAGGTGTCGTAAGCCTAAAAATGGACTTTTGAAAAAGGCCCATAAAAAATATAATATTGATTTTAAAAATAGCTTTTTTGTTGGTGATAGGTATGTTGATATTGAATGCGGGATAAGATCTGGATGCAGAACTATATTTATAAACAGAAACTATCTAGAAAAAAAACCTGAGTTTTTTGAAGCATCTTTCAACTCGCTAATTTTAGCTACAAAATATATAGTAGATCAAAAAAAGAAAATGGTTTTGAAATGAATATTCTTAATAAAATGAATGTAAAAATATTTGCTGATGGTGCTGATAAAGATAGCATTATAAAGCTAAATGAGATTGATTTTATAAAAGGTTTTACTACGAATCCTACTTTAATGCGTAAGGCGGGAGTAAAAAATTATAAGGAGTTTGCGAAGAGTATACTCTCAGAAATAAAATACAAACCTATCTCCTTTGAAATTTTTGCCGATGAATTGGATGGGATGATATCCCAGGCAAAAGAAATTGCAAGCTGGGCACCAAATGTCAATGTGAAAATTCCTATTACAAATACTAAAGGATTATCAACAGCGAGTGTGATAGAGCAGTTAACTAAAGAAGGAGTAAAATGCAATATAACGGCTATTTTTTCTATTGACCAATGCAACCATTTAACTGAAATAATAGACAAGCAAACTCCATTGATATTATCTATATTTGCTGGAAGAATTGCAGATACGGGGGTTGATCCTTGCCCTATAATGAAAAGAATAGTTGATATGTATCAAAACTTTAATAATGTTGAAATATTATGGGCAAGTCCGAGAGAGCTTTTAAATATTTTTCATGCAAATGAGTCTGGTTGCCACATTATTACAGTTGCGAATGACATACTAAAGAAAATTGATCTGATTGATAAGGATTTAAACCAATTTTCATTAGAAACAGTAAAAATGTTCTATAATGATGCTGTTGAATCTAAATATTCAATTTAAAATCATTTTTAAAATGAAAATGTTTAAAGATCAATGAGGTAAGATAATATGCAGTTTAAATCAATTTTTATTACTGGAGGTGCAGGTTACTGCGGGGTCAGGCTTGTACCACAACTTCTATCTAAGGGATACCAAGTTACAGTTTATGATACATTATATTTTGGAAATCAATTACAGGATTTAGATAATTCTAATTTAAATGTAATTAAGGGAGATATAAGAGATACTGAAAACCTATCAAGATCTTGTATTAATCATGATGTTTTTATTAGTTTGGCATGCATATCAAATGATGCGAGTTTTGACTTGGATGAAAATCTATCGAAAACAATAAATATGGATGCGTTTGAACCTATGGTGCAATCAGCAAAATTATCTGGAATAAAAAGGTTTATTTATGCTTCATCCAGCTCTGTATATGGAGTTTCTGATAAAAAAGATGTAACTGAAGATCACCCGCTAGTTCCTTTAACTCTTTATAATAAATTTAAGGGAATGTGTGAACCAATATTAAAAAAATACACCAATAACAATTTTGAAGGTGTAATTTTCAGGCCAGCTACAGTTTGCGGCTATTCGGAAAGATTAAGACTAGATTTATCAGTAAATATTCTGACTAATCATGCTGTTAACAATAATAAGATAACTGTTTTTGGAGGTTCTCAATTAAGACCTAATTTACATATCCAAGATTACTGCGATGTAGTTGAGCTTCTAATAAATTCTGAGAGCAAAAAGACTCAAAATCAGATATTTAATGTTGGCTACCAAAATATGTCAATTATGGAAATTGCTGAATTAGTAAAAAAAGTAGTTTTAAAAGAATTCCCCGAAAAACAGGACATACCTATTGAAATAACAGAGAGTAATGATAATAGATCATATCATATAAATTCTGACAAAATAAAAAAAATACTAAATTTTCAACCTAAACACTCAATCGAAGAAGCTGTTACTGAACTGTGTAATGCCTTTAAGAATAAATTGATACCAAACAGTTTTGAAGATGATATTTATTTTAATGTAAAAAGAATGAAGAATCTAAAAATTAAATGAGTAATAAAAATATTGCAATTGTTACTGGAGGAGCAGGTTTTATTGGAAGCCATATGGTTGATTTGTTGCTCTCAAAAGGATATGAAGTTAGAGTGGTTGATAACTTTTCTGGTGGTCACAGAAAAAATCTCGACCAACATAGTAATAATAGAAATCTTCATATATTTGAAAAATCTATTAATGATATCAATCGTGATGATAGTATATTTAAAAATGCTTTCAAAGTTTTTCACTTTGCAGGCAAAGGAGATATCGTTCCATCTATTGAAGATCCAGAGGCTTATTTTAAAACGAACGTTTATGGCACATTAAAAGTTTTAGAAGCATGTAGGTATTCTAAAATTAGTAAATTTATTTATGCTGCATCGTCTTCTTGTTATGGTATTGCTAAAACACCAACCGATGAAAATGCTAAAATAGAGCCACTTTATCCATATGCATTAAGTAAATATCAAGGTGAACAAATGGCACTTCATTGGGGCAATCTTTATAATTTATCAGTAATATCAATTAGAATTTTTAATGCCTATGGTATTAGAGTTAGAACAACAGGAGCATATGGAGCAGTTTTTGGAGTTTTTTTTAAACAAAAATTAGAGAATAAGCCATTTACTGTAGTAGGTGACGGTGATCAAAGTAGAGACTTCATTTATGTTACAGATGTAGCAAAAGCTTTTTATTCTGCTTCAATTAGTAACTATAAAAACCAAATATATAATCTTGGAGCAGGCAATCCGCAGACAATAAATCATTTAATTAATATAATTGGTGGCGAAAAAATATCGCTACCGAAAAGACCAGGCGAGCCAGACTGTACATGGGCCAATATAGACAAAATAAAAAAACATTTAAGTTGGAAGCCTGAAATAAGCTTTGAGAAAGGAGTTAAATATATGATAAATGATATTAATAGTTGGAATGATGCTCCTTTATGGGACGTGAAATCAATAGAAAAAGCTACAAAAACTTGGTTTACTTACATTAAATGAGTAAAGACTTTTTTGCTAGATACAAACATAAAATTAAATCAGTCTCTGAACTTTGTTCGATAATTGGAACACTGCCTAGAAAAGAGACAGCCATTTATTGTCATGGCGTTTTTGATGTTGTGCACCCAGGACATATAAGACACTTAACGTATGCTAAATCAAAAGCTGATATTTTGATAGTAAGTATTACAGCTGATAAGCATATTAAAAAAGGTATCTATAGACCACACATACCTCAAGACATTAGAGCATTGAATCTAGCTGCATTTGAAATGGTTGACTATGTTATAATAGATAAAAATGAAAAACCCCTAAAGAACTTGAATAAAATAAGACCTAATTTTTTTGCAAAAGGTTTTGAGTATTCTTCAAAGGGGTTACCACCCGCAACACAAGAAGAAGCAAAAATTGTCGAAAATTATGGAGGGCAATTAATTTTTACACCAGGCGATGTTGTTTATTCTTCCTCTAAATTTCTTGAACAAACTTTGCCGGAAATAAAGTGGGAAAAGCTTTTATTGTTAATGAAAAATAATAATTTTGATCTTGAGGATTTAAAGAATTCATTATCAAAATTTAAGAAATTACATATTCATGTTTTAGGAGACACTATTGTAGATAGTTATACAAGAACAACGCTGATAGGCGGACAAGTCAAGACTCCTACATTGAGTGTTCTATTTAACAATACAGATAAATATATAGGAGGAGCTGCAATAGTAGCTCAGCACTTAAGAGCAGCAGGTGCGAAAGTCACATTTTCCACAATTATGGGAAATGATGAATTAAAAGATTTTGTTACTGAGGGCCTTAGAGATAGTGGTGTTGTAGTGAAATCAATAATCGATAATACCAGGCCTACAATAAATAAAAACTTAATAATCGCTGACGGTTATAGAATAATAAAAGTGGATACATTAGATAACCAACCCTTATCAGAGAGAATTCTAGATAAATTAAATAGTCAAATAAAAAAATCCAAAGCAGATGCATTTATTTTTAGTGATTTCCGTCATGGGATATTTAATAATACTTCAATAGACAAAATAATTAAATCTATTCCAAAAAATAAGTTTATTGCAGGCGATAGTCAGGTTGCAACAAGATGGGGAAACATTTGCGATTTCAAAAATTTTGACTTAATTACTCCAAATGAAAAAGAAGCAAGATTTGCATTAGCAGATCAAGATTCCAGTATAAGCCATTTATCAAGAATTTTACTAAAAAGATCTAAGTACAAAAATCTTATTTTAAAGTTAGGTGCTCGTGGACTGTTTGCGGTAAATAATAGTTCGAAAAAATATGACCATGCATTTTCAGTCCCATCATTTGTTAATAAAGTATTAGATCCAGTAGGTGCAGGCGATGCTCTTTTGTCATATGCAACTTTAGGAATGCTTATTACTAAATCTCTTCCATTTTCTTCATTATTAGGTTCAATCGCAGCTGCATGTGAATGTGAAATAGATGGTAATAAACCTATATCTCCAGGTACTATAATTGACAAAATTGAAAATATACAAAAAGAATTAAATTATAAGGAAGGTTAAAACTTGAAAGTAATTGTAGTAGGCTATGGAGTACAAGGAGTAAAAAGAAAAAAAACTGCTGGAAAAGATTTTTTTGCTTCTGTTGATCCATATAAAAAAAATGCTGATTTTAAAGATATAAGTGATGTCGATGATGACAAATATAATGCAGCATTATTATGTGTTCCAGATGAACAGAAAGTGAAGCTTATCAAATTTTTTGCAGATCGTGGAAAGCATGTTTTAGTTGAAAAACCACTATTTTCCAAGAATTTTAAATTAATAAATGAATTAGAAAAAAAATTTAAAAAAAATAATTTAGTTTTATATTCTGCATACAATCACAGATTTGAACCACACTTTAGGCAAATGAAAAAGTTAATCCAATCAAAAAGACTAGGTAGAATTTATTATTGTAAGATGTTTTACGGCAATGGAACAGCTAAATTAGTAAAAAATAGTCCATGGAGAGACAGGGGTCTTGGTGTCATAACTGACTTAGGTTCGCATTTATTGGATACAATTGATTTTTGGTTTAACTTAAACGATAAAATAAAATGGAAATTATCTCATGTAAATTATTTCGAGAATAATTCACCTGATCATGCTATCATTACATCTATCAAATCCAAACTGTTTGTTGAATTAGAGATGTCATTATGTATGTGGCGTAACCATTTCACGTGTGATGTAATTGGAGAAAAGGGTTCTGCTCATATTGAATCATTATGTAAGTGGGGTCCATCAAAATTTGTTTATCGAAAGAGAAAGTTTCCTTCTGGCAAGCCGATAGAGAATGTTAAGGTCATTAAAATGAAGGATCCAACATGGAATTTAGAATATGACCATTTTAAAAAGCTCATTAAAAACAAAAGTCAGACATCACTTAAAAGTGAGATAATAATGAGTAAGACATTTATTGATCTAAAAAAACAACTCAGATAGATGAGCTCTCTTACAGTTGGATATGTCGGTCTTAGTCATTTAGGTTTGTGCTCATCTGTAGCGGCAGCAATTAAAAACTGCAAAGTAATCAGTTTTGATGAAGATCAATCACTAATCAAAAGATTGAATAAAGGTATTTCAGATATTACTGAACCTCATCTTAATCAATCTTTAAAAAAATATAAAAATAAAATCATATTTACAAATAACATTAATGAAATTAATAGCTGTGATATTGTATATATTTCACTTGACGTTCCAACTGATAGCAAAGGTAAGAGTGATTTAAGCAGTATTTATAAATTAATAAAAAAGTTATTTCAGAACATTAGTAGAGATACTCCTATAGTAATATTGTGTCAAGTGCCTCCTGGTTTTACGCGTCAATTAAAATGGCCAAGTAAAAATTTATTTTATCAAGTAGAGACGTTAATTTTTGGTGACGCAATAAATCGTGCATTAAATCCTGAACGTATAATAATAGGTAAGTATCAAAACTCTGGCAAAATAAATAAATATTATAATAAGTATTTAAAATTATTTAGTTGTCCAATAATTGAAATGAACTATGAAAGTGCAGAATTTTCAAAAATATCAATAAATGCTATGCTAATTTCATCTATTACTACTACTAATTTAATGTCAAGTATTGCCAGAGAAATTGGAGCAAATTGGGACGAAATTGCTTCATCATTAAGACTAGACCGAAGAATTGGAAAATACGCATATCTTAATCCTGGCCTTGGAATTTCTGGTGGGAACTTAGAAAGAGATTTAAAAACAATTATTAATATATCTAAAAAAAATTATATCAATCCAAATTTGGTATATGAATTTTTTAAAAGTTCTGAAAAAAATAAAAATTGGCCATTAGAGTATTTTTTAAATTCAAAATTTTCAAAAAAGAAGAATACCCAAATTGGTATCTTGGGTTTATCTTATAAAGAAAATACCCATTCAATTAAAAATTCACCTTCTTTAAATTTAATACAAGGTTTACTTAGAAAGAAATTCAATCATATATGTGCGTATGATCCTGAGGCTATTCATAATAATCTTTTTGACAAAATAAAAAGGGTGAAAAAAATATCTGAAGTAATAGAGTTTTCAGAAATATTATTTTTTATGACACCATGGAAAGAATTTAAAAAAATAAATCTTGCAAGATCAAAAAATAATCAAATTAGCTTGATTATTGATCCTTATGGTCTTGTAAGTGGCTATGATTATAAGAAACATAATATCGTTTATTTAACAAAGGGTAAAATTAATTGATGATGCAAAAAACCATTAATCTATATCATAAGCATATTGAACCAAAAAGAGTAGTTGTAATTGGATCAAATGGCTTTATAGGTTCAAGCTGTATTAAACGTCTTAATGTTCTTGGTATAAATAATATTGCAATATCTAGAAAAGAAATTGACTTGATGGATTGTGATGCGCCAAATAAGTTGAATAAACTTATTGATAATACTGATACAGTTCTATTTATTGCAGCTGAAGCACCAGTTAAAAATTTTGAAATGTTAAAAAATAATATTTTAATATGCCAAAATGTTTGTAGCGCTTTTGAAAACAAAAATATTAATCATTTTATTTATATAAGTTCAGACGCTGTTTACTCTGATAGTATGGAACTAATTAATGAAAAATATGAAACAAAACCAGAAAATCTTCATGGTATCATGCATATTACAAGGGAACTAATCATTCACTCAATGTTTAAAAAAAAATTGTGTATTCTTAGACCAACATTAATTTATGGACCTAATGACCCACATAATGGTTATGGTCCGAATAGTTTTATGAGAAAAGCTATGAAATCAGAAGATATTAAATTATTCGGTAAAGGCGAAGAATTAAGAGATCATATTAATATATGGAATGTAGTTGATGCAATAGTAGAGGTGATTTTAAGAAAAATTCTTGGAACCATTAATTTAACTACAGGGAAATTACACTCTTTCGAAGAAATTGCTAAAATTGCGATTTCAACTGCAAACAGTAAATCAAAAATAATATATTTAGATAGAGATGGACCAATGCCTCATAATGGTTATAGGGCATTTGATAATACTTTGTTTAATAAAACGTTTAGTGCTAAAAATGTAAAATTAATTGATGGTTTAAAAGAATTCATAAAATGATTTAATAATGAAGATCGATCTCTTAAAATCTTTACCGAAAACTTCTAGAAATGTTAAAAAAAGAAAGCTGTCTAAAAATACAAGTATAATTAAAGAAGCAAAGAAATTTGGAAAACTATATTTCGATGGACCAAGGGAATATGGCTATGGAGGATATTTTTACGATGGGAGATGGAAAAAGGTAGCTGAAGACATCGTAAGCTATTATAATTTAAAATCGAAATCAAAGATTTTAGATGTTGGTTGTGGAAAGGGTTTTTTGGTAAAAGATCTGTGTGACATAGATATGGATGCTTATGGTATAGATATATCAGAATATGCTATAAAAAATTCACCAGAGGATATTAAAAATAGATTAAAAATTGGATCAGCTGAGGTTTTACCATACAAAAATAATTACTTTGACCTTGTCATTTCAATCAATACCCTTCACAACCTAAAAAGGGAAGATTGTAAAACTGCTATTAGAGAAATAGTACGTGTGACAAAAAAAAATAGTTTTATTCAAGTAGATTCTTATAATACACCAAAAGAAAAAGAAATATTTGAAGATTGGGTTCTCACAGCCGTTTTTCATTGCTACCCGCAAGAATGGATAGATTTATTTAAAGAAGTAAACTATAAAGGTGATTATTATTGGACTATCGTATAAATATAAAGGAAAATTATGAGTTCAAAAAAGTTTGTTGTTTTAGGTGCAGGTGGAAGCTTTGGTATTCACACTTGTAAATTCTTACTAGAGAACGCAAATCCAAATAAAGTAATTGGAGTAGGTAGAAATATTTTACGTCCAGAACCTTTTTCACTAAATATTGATAAGAATGAAAATTTTGAATATTGGACTAGGCATATTACTCATGAGCAAGACTTATTATTAGAACAGCTAGATAAAGAGAAACCTGAGATAATTATTAATTATGCAGCTCAAGGTGAAGGCGCAGTGTCTTGGAGAAATTCATGGAGATACTTTGAAACAAACTCAATGGCCCTTGCAAAGCTATGCGAGGAATTAATGAAAAGAGATTATCTAGAAAGATTTATACATATAGGTACATCTGAGATGTACGGCTCTGTTGATCACGCTGTAAGTGAAGATGAACCAATCAAACCTTCAAGCCCTTATGCAGCGTCAAAGGTTGCTTTCGATATGTACTTACTATCAATTAGTAAATTTTTAAGTTTTCCTATGAATATTATTAGGCCATCAAATGCATATTGTTCTGCCCAGCTTCTTCATAGGGTTATACCAAAATCTATGGTTTATGGTCTAACAAATAGAAAACTTCCTTTGCAAGGTGGCGGTAAAGCAGAAAAATCATTTATTCATGCTAAAGATTTAGCTAGAGCGATCCATCTGGTTTCTATTAAAGCTCCTTTAGGTGAAATTTATAATGTAGGCCCGAAAGAACCAACTAGCATAAAGAAAGTAGTTGAGTTATGCGCAGAAACACTCCAAATAAGATTTGAGGATTTGTGTGAGATGGCACCAGATAGGTTGGGTCAAGACTCAAGATATTGGTTAAATTCAAGTAAAATTAAAAAAGATGTAGGATGGGAGCAAGAAATAGGTTGGAGCGAAGGTTTATCTGAAGTTCATTCTTGGGCAAAAAAATACATTGATTACCTTTCATCACATTCAACTGAATATATCATGAGAGCGTGAACGTGAAAGATATGCTCAGTCATGATAATATTCTCTCAATAAATGAATATAAAGATTTATCACTTGAACAAATTGAAAGCTCAATTTGTCTAGATCTCTACTATTTCATGAAAAGACTCCGAATGACCGAAGAAGCCCTCGCCAAGGAATATCACCCTGCAGATGAAATGAGATGTCCGGTTCACTTTTGTATAGGACAAGAAGTTGCTCCTGCTGCATTAAACAAAATTATGAAAAATGACGACTATCTCTTTTCCCATCACAGATCGCACGGATATTATCTTGCAAAAAATGCGCCTATTGAAAAAATGTTTGCTGAGCTTTACGGAAAACAAACTGGATCAAATGGAGGTATAGCTGGATCACAAGATATTTCTTTTCAACAAAAGAATTTTTATAGCGGTGCAATTCTTGCAGGAGCTATAGCTGTTGCTATAGGTACAGCATTATCTCTTAAATATAGAGGGTCAGAACAAAATGTTTTTGTTGGATTTGGGGAGTCTGCAACAGATGAAGGAATTTTTTGGGAGGCAATCAATTACTCTGTATTAAAAAAATTACCAATAATATTTGTTTGTGAAAATAATAATTATTCAGTTTATTCACCTCAAAGAAAAAGGCAAGCTGGAAAATCGATTAGTAATAAAGTTAAATCTTTTGGAGTTAATAGTGATGTAATTTTTGGCAATGACGTTACTTTAGCTTACAAAAAAATTTTTGAGGCGAGTGAAATTTCTAGAAGCGAAAGTCAACCTTATTTCCTTGAAATGATAACATCAAGATGGAGTGCTCACTATGGACCCGAAAATGATGATAACATAGGATATAGAGATAAGGGAGAATTAGACTTTTGGATGCGTAACTGTCCCATAAAACTTTTACGAAATGAGCTTATAAAAAACAAAATTCTTGATACTGATATTGAACAAAAAACAATTGAAAAATATCAAAATGAAATAAATAAGTCATTTGAATTTGCTAAAAGCTCTCCTTTTCCTAATTTTAATGGATGGGATAATCTTAATTATAGTAAGGAAACTCCTTTATCAGATAAACTTCTAGAAGAAAATGAAGATCCAAACAAATATGTAAGTGGAGGACTTACAACACCCAAGGGGTATTAATAGAAGTTATGAGAAATTTAAGCTTTGCATCTGCAATAAGAGAAGCTACTGATCAGGCGATGGAACTAAGCAATGAAGTGATAGTCCTTGGTCAATTAGTAGACTACAGTACAGGGGTATTTGGAACAACTACAAACTTATCCGAAAAATTTGGGAACGACAGAGTTAGTGATTTCCCAGTTGCAGAGAGCTTAATGACTTCAGCGGCACTTGGAATGACGATTGATGGTAGAAGAGTAATACTAGCTCACCACCGGCTTGACTTTATGATGTATTCCATGGACGCAATTACCAATTGGATTTCTTTATGGAGATTCAAAACTGGAACAAATGTATCTGTACCGATAGTTATACGAGCAGTTGTAGGTAAAGGATGGGGTCAAGGACCACAGCATTCAAAAAGTCTACATGCCTGGTTTTCACATTTACCTGGCATCAGAGTTGCAGTACCAACTAATGCTTATGATGCAAAAGGAATTCTCCTAGAAAGTATATTTAGTGAAGTACCAACAATTATAATAGAACATCGTTCACTTTTTAATTTAGAGTCCATTGTTCCAAAAACACCATATCGAAAAAAATTTGGTAAGGCAGAAATTAGGTGTAAAGGAGAAGATATTACATTAGTTTCAATTGGGTATACAGTTTACGATGCATTAAAAGCCGCTGAGAGATTAAAAGAAAATAAAATAAGTTTGGAAGTAATAGATCCAATTACACTTTCACCACTTGATATTGAAACAATAAATAAGTCAGCATCCAAAACAGGTAGATTAGTAGTCTTAGATCATGGTTGGGAGTCTTATGGAGCGGCGTCAGAAATTATTTCACGCGTCAGTGAGAATTGTCATAAATACCTTAAATCTGCTCCAATTAAAATTACATTTCCTGATAGCCATACGCCCATGTCGTCAAAATTAGAAAAAGAATATTATCCTGATACAGAATTTATTATAGATAAGATAAAAGAATTTTATGTATAAATATTATCCTTTGAAAGAGGGGCCGCTAGTAGCGAACAATGCAGTGGCCGCACTAATACAGCTTGAATATGAAAAATATTTATGTCAGTTGAGATCTAGTAAAAAAGGAATATTTTTCCCAGAACATTGGGGACTTTTTGGAGGAGCGGTTGAACACGGAGAAAATGAACTTGAAGCAATACGCAGAGAACTGCAAGAAGAACTTGGTGTGTCTTTTAATAATATAAGTTTTTTTACTGAGTTTACATTTGATTTTTCATACAAAAATTCAAAAAAAATATGGAGAAAATATTTCAGAGTAAATATTGATAAATCACAATTAGGAAATATTAAATTAGGAGAGGGTACAGATTATAAATTTTTTTCTCCTGAGGAGATACTTCTTAAAAGCAATGTTGTACCTTATGATAAGTTTGTCATATGGATGAATGAAAAGGAAAAACTAAATGAATAACGTCACTATAATTTTAGGTGGTTCAGCAGACATCGGAGGATTTTTAGTAACTAAATATTTAAGTTTGGGACATACTGTTTTTACAACATGCAGAAATGATCAAGATAAAAATAAATTAATTTCGATAGGAGCAAAAGATGTCTTTAAATGTGATTTTTCTGATTACGCTTCAGTAGAAGAATTTGTAAATGAATTTAGACAATCAGGGTATAAATGGAATAATATTATTTCCTCTGTTGGAACAATGCTACCGATTGGCAACTTTCTCAATATTGATTTCAAAAGTTGGGAAATTAATTTAAAGATAAATTCACTAAGTCACTTATTTCTCCTCAACAAAATTTGGAAACATAGAGATACAAAAAGGATTTCTAATTTTGGTCTTTTAGCGGGTGGTGGAACAAATAACGCTTTTAAAAATTACTCGGCTTATTGTTTATCTAAGATAATGTTAATAAAAGCGTGTGAATTATTGGATGATGAAAATGAGGATCTCAACATATTTATTGTGGGGCCAGGCTATGTCAAAACAAGGATACATAATGAAACTCTTAAAAATAAAGATCAAGCTGGAGAAAATTACCATAAAACTAAATCATTTTTAGAAAGTCAAGGCACTCCTCTTGAAGATATTTTTGATAGTATTAATTGGTGCATTGATAATGGCAAGGGTCTGATGAGTGGTAGAAACCTATCGACAGTTGGTGATAAATGGAAAAATAAAAGTGATAATTTAATCGATGATTTAAAAAAAGATGAAAATCTTTTTAAATTAAGAAGAAAGCAAAATGATAAATGAAATTTAGCGACTTAGTAATAGATTTTCTGCAAAAGAAAGGCTTGAAAAAAGTCTTTGTAATTACAGGTGGAGCTTCAATACATTTAATTGACTCACTTGGGAAAAATAAAAAGATTGATTACATATGCATGCATCATGAACAGGCCTGCGGAATGGCGGCAGATGGCTATTCAAGGGTAGCTAAAAATCATATTGGTGCAACAATCTCAACAAGTGGACCTGGAGCAACAAACCTAATTACTGCAATTGCATGTTCTTGGTTTGATTCTATACCAGTTATGTACATAACTGGCCAAGTTACAAGATTTAGAATGAAAAAAAATCTTGGTGTGAGACAAATAGGGTTCCAAGAAACTGATATAGTACCGATGGTAAAAAATATAACGAAATATTCAAAACAAATACTAAATCCAAACGATATTATATTTGAACTTGATAAAGCATACGAGATTGCGACCAATGGAAGACCTGGACCAGTATTAATTGATATACCTGATGATATTCAGAGAATGGATATTAATAAAAGTTTACTTAAGACCCCATCCTATAAAATAAGTAAATTACATCAGCGATCAAAAAAATTAATTGAAAAAAAAATTGAAAAGATTTTGATTAATATTCTAACGTCAGAAAGACCAGTATTAATAACTGGCTCAGGTATAAATTGTGGAAAATCAAAAAAATTAGTTATTAAAATCAGAAAAAAATTAAACATTCCTGTTGCTCCAACTTGGGCATCACAAGAAATATGGGATATTAAAAAAGATCAAAGCACAGGTTCTTTTGGAACACATGGCACAAGATCAGGAAATTTTGCAGTACAAAATTCAGACTTTATTCTATCTATTGGTGCCAGGTTAGGTACCAGAGAAACTGGGCATCCTTTGTCCTCATTTGCAAGAGAGGCTAAAATAGCATTAATTGAAATTGATAAAAATGAGATAAAAAAATTCAAAAAATTTGGAAAAAAGATTGATATTCCAGTTAATATTGACTCATTAACTTTTTTAGAAATGCTAGATAAAAAAATTGTTAAACAAAATTTTCCAATTAAAAAAAAGTGGGCTCAACATATTGATACATGGAAAAAAAAGTTTCCTATCCTTTCAAAAGACAATGTAAACGAAAAAGATTTAAATCCATATTTCTTTTTCTCATCACTAGGACCCAAACTGTCATCTAAAGAATTAATATATCTAGATACTGGGTCTACTGTTGCATGGGCAATGCAGGCTTTTAAATTTAATGGAAAACAAAGGGTAATACATGATTTTAATAATACTGCTATGGGATATGCACTGCCAGCATCAATTGGAGGTTCGTTTTCAAATGATAATAATAGAGTTTCATGTATTGCCGGAGATGGAAGTCTTATGATGAATGTTCAAGAATTAGCAACTGTTAGCAGATACAATTTACCAATTGCAATATTCGTAATAAATAATGACGGCTATAGCATGGTACAGCAAACACAAGAACAATGGCTGAAAGGACAATATCACGCCACATCTTATGAAGGCGGTTTATCTTTTCCAAATTATAGAGCTCTTGCGAAATCATTTAATATAAAATATGTTTTAATTGAAAAAAATGATCAGGTTCAAAAAGTACTTAGCATTGTTAATAAAAGAAAAGAGCCATTAATTATTGAACTAAAAATTGATAGATGGCAAAGAGTTACGCCACAGTCAAAATTTGGATACCCAATTGAGGATGCAGAACCATTGCTACCTAGAGATGAATTTATTCAAAATATGATTGTTAAGCCTGAAAAAGTTTCGATAAGTTAGTTATTCTTAATGGACAGTAGAAATTTTCAAAGAGCAATATTAGATTATCATGGTGTTACTGCCGAATTAGAGAGTCCATTCGACAATAATTCAGATTTCAAGAAAAATGGTTATATTTGCAAAGAGTACAGCAATTCTTTAAACAAGGATATATTAAAGTTTTTTGATAATACGTTAATTGATAAATTCAAACAAAGTGACTTCTCAGATAATTTTTATTGCGGAATTAAAGAAGGCGATACTAAAAAAATTGAGCAACTAAATAGTCAATACATTTACTACAAGCCACCTCATAAAGGAAGTGATGCGGTTATTGCTCTAAAATCACTTTTAGACAGCATCAAAGGAAAAATTGAAAAACAAATTGGATCGTATTTTGAAATTATTAATGTAAGATCGTGGAAATCAACAAATAATGCTAGTTATGGACCAAACACTTTACATAGTGATGGAGGATCTTATTTTATTAGAAAAATAATGATCTATCCATATGGAATCAATGAAAAGTATGGAGGAATTGAAATAATAAATTATGATAACGAAAAAATTAATTTTAATTATAGTAATCCTGTTTGGGTTTTATTAAATTCTTCACAAATACTCCATAAAGGCTTATCTGCTAGCGTAGTAAATTTTCAAAGACCAGCAATCGAAATAACGATAAAGAATTCAAAATCAACAAATACTGACATAGTTTTTTCTGGGCATAATGCAAGAATGCCAAAACATAATCTTAACAATCTTCCAACATGGATACCATACAAAGAAACTATTGAAGATGATAAATTAAATCTCAAAAGAAAAAAAAACTTATCAGATTTAATTAAAATTATTGCATTAAATTCATTAAATGGAAAAATAATTAGAATTGTATATTTGAGGTACTTAGAAAAGCATTTGCAACGTTTGATAAATAGACTCTCTAAAAAAAATAGTGAAAAAATATATTTTACTCCTGAATTAAATCTTAATATTGGAGCGGGTAAAATAACTCATCCTGAGTTTAGAAATCTTGATGTAGTAACCTCAAGCATGAATCCATATCCGTTTAAATTTACTGATGATTGTATTTTTCCTATTTCCTCAAGTACTATCAGAGTAGTATACACATCTCACTTTTTAGAGCACATTGATGATCAAACTGTTGATCGAGTTTTATCAGAAAGCTATAGAGTGTTATGTTCATCAGGAGAGATAGTAATAAAAATACCAGATTTTGATTTGATACTCTATGAATTAAAAAATAATAATGCTAATTTTTTTAAAAATCAAAATGTTGAATGGTCATGGAAAAATAAAAATGTTCCAGTTGTTTGGCAAAACATTGCCCTAATGTGGTTTTGTGGGTTTTGGAATAAAGCTTATGGCTCACATTTCAAAAGAGATATAAGAAAAAATAGCTCTGCATATCACGGTCCTCCACCTAGTGGTCTTGAATTAATAAATAAAATTAAAGACATGAATTCACCACATGAAATATCAACCATGTTACGTAAATTAGTTATTGAAGAAGAGACAGATTTTGAGTTTAATCATCAAAATAGTTGGAGCAAGCAAGAGTTAGAAAAGCTACTTGACAGACATGGTTTAAAGGTGGTTACCTTTGATAAAGATGAAATAATAGAAAAGTTTAAATTATTACCTAAAATAGAAGAATTAAAAGATTTAAGTACTTACTGTTTTGCTAAAAAGACCTAAATATGAATTTAAAAAACGAACAATTTTTTTTATCTAGTCTTTTTGAACTATTACCAAAAATAAAAGAACACCATAAACCTGGAACTCTTATTTATAATTTTTTTCAAGAACAATTGTCAAAGTGTGTTTTACAACTTTGGGGAAAAGATAAAAATCAAATACATGATATTGCTGATATAAAAAATATTAGTATGCCATATTTTGAAATGGGAAATATTAACTCTACTCATTTATTTGCATTAGATGAATTAATAATTTTTAGTTTCTATAAAAAAAATAAAAGCATGTATTCAAAAGTATACGATTTAGGTGCAAATATAGGTTTGCATTCAATTATACTTGGCAAACTAAATTATGAAGTTGTTTCTTATGAGCCTGATCCTAATCACTTTGCTGAATTGAAGAAAAATATAAAAGGCAATGACATTTCAAATAATGTTATTTTAATTAATAAAGCTGTTTCATTTAAAGATGGTGAAGCAAATTTTACTAGAGTTTTAGGGAATACTACGGGAAGTCATATTTCTGGTTCTAAAAATGAACCCTATGGCGGGATTGAAACATTCAAAGTTGAATTAGAAAATATTGATAAAGTTTTTAAGGACGCAGATTTAATTAAAATGGATATTGAGGGTCATGAAGCAGAAGCAATTACCAGCTTAAGTACGTTTCACTGGGAGGCCACTGATGTTATCTTAGAAGTAGGTTCTGAAAAAAATGCTTTAGAAATATTTAAATACTTTAATTTAAAAAAAAATATTAATCTTTTTTCACAAAAGAATTCATGGAGTAAGGTCACAAATGAAGAACATATGCCAACAAGTCACCGAGATGGTTCACTTTTCATAACTTCTAAAACTCAAATGCCATGGTAAAAAAGAAAATAATACTTAAAATTATTTTAAATTTAAATGATAAAAAAATTAAAAATTTTCTTAATATACCAAATAAAAGAAATTAAAGAAGGCAATATTTCTAAGTTTTTGAATAAGCTTTTCAAGCTAGTTTTACTGTTAAGATATTTTCCTGGTATATTTTTAGCTTTAATATTTTTACCTCTGATCTACATATCAAGACCTTTTATTTGCATAAGGTTTTGTAAAATCCAAAGTGACAGAATAGGCTATCTTGCAACATCTTTAAGGATTTATAATTGTTATAAAGATTATTACTCAAAAACAAATAATATTATTTATCTAGATATATTTTGTACTAATGGTTTTATATGCAATAAATTTCTTTTTGCAAAACTCAAAAAAAATTTTTTTTTCATAAGTAGGTTCGTATTAGTTCCTCATATTATTTTAAATAATATTATCACTTTATTTTTTCCAAAACTTAATGAACATTGCAATGTTCCACTTGTTACAAATGATCATTTAGGTTTACTCAACGAAGCAAAACCATTAATACATTTTTCAAATAATGAACATAAAATTGGGGAAATATTTTTAAAAAAATTAGGAATTAAAGAATACGATAAATTTGTATGTCTACATGTAAGAGATAATGCTTATTTAAAAAAAATCTATCCAAAAGGAAATTGGAGTCATCATAATTTTAGAGACGCAGATATTGACACTTATATTGATGCAGTAAAAGAAATTATAAGAAGAGGATATTTTGTTATTATTATGGGTGTATATAGTAATAAGAAGATATCTATGAAACACCCCAAACTTGTTGATTATGCTAACTCAAGTTTAAGAAGTGACTTCCTTGATGTTTATCTCTCATACAAGTGCTCACTTTTGATATCAGGAGGCTGCTCAGGCTTTATTGGATTGCCAATGCATTTCTTTAATAAACCGCATTTATTAACAAATTATGCACCTATTACTGATGTAGTAATTGGTTGCGCATATTCAAAAAATTTTATTGTCTTAGGAAAAAAAATAGAGAATAAAAATGGAAAAATTTTATCCTTATCAGAATCCATAAAAATTCTTGGCACAGATGGATTTGTTACAGAGGACTACGACTCAAGAGAAATCAAATTAATAGATAATTCATCTGAAGAATTATTAGATGCAACCGCTGAAATGCTTGATAAATTAGAACTATATCAGACAATGAATAAAACAGATATTAATTTGCAAAAAAAATTTTGGAAATTATATATGGCAAATAATAAAATTTTTGATAAGTATAATTTTCAAAATAATAGTTTTAATGTTACTTATAGTAAAAGTTTTCTCGAAAAAAATCAGATATGGCTAAAATAAAAATATTAATAGAATGTAGATTATAGGTTTGCTTTATAAAAATGTTAAATAATAAATCAATTTTAATAACTGGGGGAACTGGAAGTTTTGGACAGGCATTTGTATCGACTATACTTAAAAAATACCCAAAAGTTAAAAGATTAGTTGTGTTTAGTAGAGATGAATTAAAACAATTCGAAATGTCTAAAAAATTTCCAGAAAATAAATATCCCGCAATTAGATACTTTCTGGGAGATGTAAGAGATCGGGAGAGAGTCAAGAGAGCTGTCTCAGATATTGACATAGTTGTTCATGCTGCTGCTTTAAAACAAGTACCAGCGGCTGAATACAACCCCATGGAATTTATTAAAACTAATATTATAGGAGCAACAAATATTATTGAAGCATGCATTGATGCAAATGTAAAAAAAGTTGTTGCATTATCTACTGATAAAGCAGCGGCCCCTATAAATCTTTACGGTGCTACAAAGTTATGTAGTGATAAGTTGTTTGTTGCTGCAAATAATTATTCTGGCAGAAATAAGTTACGATTGTCTGTTGTAAGGTATGGAAATGTAATGGGTTCAAGAGGTTCAGTAATACCTTATTTCATAGAACAAAAAAAAACAGGCACTCTAACTATTACCGACAAATCTATGACGAGATTTAATATAACCTTAGACCAAAGTATTAATTTAGTTTTATGGGCAATAAAAAAATCTGTGGGGGGTGAAATTTATGTTCCAAAATTACCATCTTACAGAATTCTTGATCTTGCAAAAGCAATTTCTCCTGACTCAAAGACTAAGGTTATCGGTGTAAGGCCAGGTGAGAAAATACATGAGGAAATGATAACTGACAGCGATAGTTTTGCTACAATTGATATAGGAAAATATTATGTTATTTTACCATCCGGTAAATTTACAATTACTGGTTGGCCAAAAGAAACTCAGTTAATTGACTATTATTTAAAAAAAATGAAAGCAAAAAAAGTAAAGAAAGGTTTTACTTACAACTCTGGTGAAAATTCAAACTTTCTTACAGTAGCACAATTGAAAAATTTAATAGAAGAAAACGTTGAGCATAATGGGTAATGACATACCCTACAGTCGTCAGAACATCTCTGATGAAGATGTTGAAGCAGTAAAAGAAGTTCTCCGCTCAGATTACCTCACCCAAGGTCCGAAGGTCCCAGAATTTGAGGAGAAAGTATGTAAAATAGTTAATGCTAAGTATGGAATTGCAGTTAATTCTGCAACAAGCGCTTTACACATAGCCTGTGTTGCACTTGGTTTGACCGAAAAAGATTATTTGTGGACATCTCCAAATTCGTTTGTTGCCTCAGCAAATTGTGGTCTCTACTGTCAAGCAAAAATAAGCTTTGTAGATATAGATCCTGAAACATATAATTTATCAATTGATTTGCTAAAAAGTAAACTTATTGAAGCAAAGAAAAGAAACAAGCTTCCAAAAATTTTAGTAACTGTTGCATTTGCTGGGCAGTCTTGCCAGATGGATGAGATCAAAAAACTTTCAATTGAATACAAATTTAAAATTGTAGAAGATGCTTCTCACGCAATTGGTGGTTCATTTAATAACTATTTTGTTGGGTCATGTAAATTTAGTGATGTAACAGTATTTAGTTTTCACCCAGTAAAAATAATTACTACCGGTGAAGGTGGAATGGCTATGACTAATGATAAAGATTTAGCAGAAAGTATGAAACAATTAAGATCCCATGGAATTACGAGGGATAAAAATCTTATGAAAAGAAAAAAATCAGAATTATTTCATTATGAGCAAATTAAACTAGGTTTTAATTATAGAATGAATGACATATTTGCCGCATTAGGTATAAGTCAACTTTCTCGATTAAATAGTTTTGTAAAAAAAAGAAATCAAATAGCACAAGTATATGATGACAATTTAAGCGATCTTCTAATCAAAACTCCCAAAGTAATTAGTGAGTGTTATTCTACTTATCATTTGTATGTAATTAGACTTGAAGCAAATAGAACCAAAATTACGCACACTGAATTATTTAATTCGTTGAGAGCTGAGGGCATTGGGGTAAATGTACATTATGAACCTATTCATCTTCATCCTTTTTACTTAAAATTAGGTTTTAAGGTTGGTGACTATCCAGAGTCAGAAAGCTTTAGTTCTCAAGCTGTAAGTTTGCCTATTTATTCTTCTTTGTCTGAGAAACAACAGCATAAAGTTATTGATGTTCTTCATAAACTTGTGGAGTCTAAATGAAAAAAAATACAATTATTGGCACAGCTCAATTTGGATTAAATTACGGAATTTCAAATAAAACTGGAATAGTTAGTATAAAAGAAATTTCTGAAATTCTTCAAACAGCAGCCAATGCTGGAATTAATACTTTAGATACAGCAATTTCATATGGAGACTGTGATAAGAAACTAGGAGAAATAGGAGTTAAACACTGGAACATAATATCTAAGATATCTACAAATACTTTTGTGAATAAACAACATTTCAATGATCAAATAAGTAACATTTTAAATACATCATTAAAAAACTTAAAAAAAAAAGATATTTATTGTTTATTAATTCATGACTCTGAGTCGTTTATTTCAAATAATCAGTCATATGTTATTGATTTATTAAAAAGGCTTAAAGAATTAAAAATAATAAAGAAATATGGATTTTCAGTTTATCAGGAAAATGAATTAGAAATAATATTAGATAAATACAATCCAGATATCATACAAGCTCCATTAAATTTATTTGACAAAAGATTCGTATCAAACAAATTTATTGAGGTTTACAAATCAAGAAAGATTGAGTTTCACGCACGATCCATTTTCTTACAAGGACTATTATTAATGGATGACAAAATTCCTAGACAATTTAAAAAGTGGAAACACTTATTTGATCAACTCGATAGTTTTTGTGATAAAAATAATATCTCTCGATTTCAAGCATGTGTCCAATTTATTAATCATTGCAAGAATGTAAATAATATAATTATTGGTGTACAAAGTAAAAAACAACTTGAACAATATTTAAATGAGATGAACTCTTCTTCTATCGGTGTTTTTCCTCAATTTGAACTCTCTGATAATTCTATCCTTAACCCAAGTTTATGGAATTCGCTATGAAAGTAGTTGCAATAGTTCAAGCAAGATTAGAGTCAAAAAGATTTCATGAAAAAGTGTTAAAGCCTCTTGGAGAAGAGACTGTATTATCATTATTACTAAAAAGGATATTAAAATCTAAAAGAATTAATGACATAGTATTTGCAATTCCAAAAACAAAAGAGAACGATCTTTTAGAAAAGTATTTGAAAAGTTTAAAAGTAAAAGTTTTTAGGGGTGAGGAAAACGATGTTTTAAACCGATACTATGAAGCTGCAATTTATACAGATGCAGATATCATTGTTAGAATAACTGGTGACTGTCCATTTGTAGACCCTAAGATTGTAGATGAGCTAGTAGCTTTTTATGAAAGTTCGTCAGCTGACTACGTTAGCAATATTTTACCTCCAACTTTTCCAGATGGTATGGATGTTGAAATATTTTCTAAGGAAGCTTTGTTTAAATCCGAAAAACTTTGTAATGATATTTACGAGAGAGAACATGTAACGCAATTTATGATAAATAGCACTTCTTTTAAGAAAAAAAATTTTACAAATGACAGTGATTTTTCTAAATATAGATTAACATTAGATGAAAAAGAAGATTACGAATTAATTACAGAAATATTCAATAATTTGGATAATATTTATTTCGATTGGAATGATGCTGTAGAGGTCATAGAAAAAAATCCTTCTTTATTTCAGATAAATGAACAATACTCAAGAAATGAAGGATCAAAAATGAGTGATAGTCAAAAATTATGGAAAAGAGCAAAAAAAATTATACCAGGTGGTAATATGCTTTTATCAAAAAGACCTGAAATGTATTTACCTGGAAAATGGCCAACGTATTTTAAAAAAACCAAAGGATGTACTGTTTGGGATATTGACAATAATAAATATCACGATTTGTCAATCATGGGAGTAGGAACAAACATACTTGGATATAGCAACGATCAAGTTGACAGTGCTGTAAGGGAAGTTGTCAACCTTGGAAATATGTCAACATTAAATTGTCCTGAAGAAGTTTACTTGTCTGAGAAAATCCTCCAGTTACACCCATGGGCAAATATGGTAAGACTGGCACGAACTGGTGGCGAAGCAAACGCTATAGCAGTTAGAATAGCTAGAGCATACGCTAGTAAAGAAAAAATTGCTGCGTGCGGCTATCATGGTTGGCATGATTGGTATTTAGCTGCCAATTTAGCTGAAGATGACAACTTATCAGATCATTTAATACCAGGTCTAGATCCAAAAGGTGTGCCAAGTAATTTAAAAAACTCAATTTTTACATTTCCATACAATGATTATAAAGCACTTGAGGAATTAGTAGCAACTGAAGATATAGGAATTATAAAAATGGAAGTTCAAAGAAATATTCAACCAAAAGATGACTTCTTGAGAAAAGTGAGAAGTCTTGCATCAAATAATGATATTATTCTCATCTTCGATGAATGTACTAGTGGTTTCAGAGAAACGTTCGGAGGTTTACACAAGAAATATAATGTAAATCCAGATATTGCAATTTTTGGAAAAGCCCTTGGCAATGGTTATCCTATCACAGCAATTATAGGTACAAAAGAAATTATGAATTCTGCTCAAAACTCATTTATAAGTAGTACATTTTGGTCAGATAGAATTGGACCTACAGCAGCCTTAAAAACATTAGAAGTAATGGAAGAGAATGAAACCTGGCAATTAATTTCGAAAAAAGGTAGAAATATCAAGAAAAAGTGGGAAGAGATTGCCACAAAATACGGTCTAGAGATTAATACTTTTGGTTTAGATGCTTTATGTGGATTTGAGTTTCTTGATAGTAACAATGACATTTATATTACATATGTATCGCAAGAAATGTTGAAAAATAATTTCTTAGCTTCAGATATTATCTACGTCAGTGTGGCTCATGATGATATAATAATTGAAAAATACTTTGAAATTCTTGATAAAATATTTCGAGACATAAGCATCGCTAAAAAAAATAAAAATATTGAAGAAATGTTAGAGTCACCAATAAAACATAAAAAATTTGAAAGACTGAATTAATGGAAAATATTCTTGTTATAGCAGCTCATCCTGATGACGAAGTACTTGGTTGCGGCGCAACAATGGCAAAATTAGCCTCTAAAAATAAAAATATAAATGTTGTTTTTATTTGTGATGGAGAATCATCAAGAAAAAATATAAAAAGCAAAATCACTCAAAACAGAATAATTAACAGAAAAAAGGCTGCTATTAAGGCCTGTTCAATTTTAGGAGCAAATAAACCTTTATTTGGAAAATTCCTTGATAATCAAATTGATACTGTTTCGCTGCTTGATGTTGTTAAATTTATTGAAAAGGTTGTAGATAAATTTAAACCAGATACAATTTTCACTCATTATGGAGATGATTTAAACATAGATCATTCTGTAGTAAATAAAGCAGTCATCACAGCTTGTAGACCTCAAAGACATTTAAAGTTGAAGAATTTACTTTTTTTTGAGATACCTTCAAGCACAGAGTGGTTTTTTTCCGAAACAGCAGTTACTTTTAGTCCAAATTGGTTTGAGGATATTTCAAACTTCTTAAAAATAAAAATTAACGCACTTGAATGTTATGGAAAAGAAATCAAATTATGGCCACATCCAAGATCAATTGAGGGGGTTAAAGTTTTAGCAAAATATAGAGGATCAATTGTAGGGTACAACGCAGCTGAAGCATTCACTTTAGGCTATAAAAGATAATGCAAATTGCTTTTAGAGTTGACTCATCAAAGAATATTGGAATTGGTCACTTAATAAGATGTAGATCTCTAGCAATTCATTTAAGAGAGAAAAAAAATAAAATTACGTTTTTTTGCAAAAATCACTTCGGGAACTCGAATAAACTGATAATTAACGATAAGTTTGAATTAGTAGAACTAAAAGTAAATAGAAGAGAAAAATCAGAGACAAATACTCAGAAATGGCTTGGATCTTCTCAAGTTGAAGATGCTAATGATGTTCTAAAAAAAATAAATAATTTCAAATATGATTGGATGATTGTAGATCATTACAGTATTTCAAGAAAATGGCACAAAATCATAAAAAAAAAAGTAAAAAAAGTTATGGTTATTGACGATAATGCTAATAAAAAATATTTTTGCGATATCATACTTAATCAAAACTATTACATAAATTATAGAAACTTATATAAAAACAAAATTCAAGAAAATACAAAATATTTTCTAGGACCTTCGTATGCATTGTTAGACAAATCATTTTATAGAAAAAAAAACAATAAAAAAAAATTAGTATCAAGAGCCCCTTCTCTATTTCTTTATTTTGGAGGAGAGGATAACTTTAACCTTACAAGAAAAGTAATATTAGCTAGCATGAATACAGAGGTTGAAAAATTAAAACTTAATATAGTATTACCTCAAAACTTAGAGAATAAATTAAAAAGAGAACTTAGTCATTTTTCAAAATTGAGGGGAAATATTAAATTTTTTGAGCCAAGGAGGTCTATAGCTAGAATAATGTCTAAAAGTGATTTCGCACTGGGCGCAGGAGGATCAACTCTTTGGGAGAGAATATTTATTGGAATTCCATCAATAGTAATATCGACAGCTAAAAATCAAGAATCTGCATGTAATGCTTTAGATAAAAGTAAATTAATAAAGTATATAGGAAGAGCAGAAAACATTAATATTAATCAAGTTATAGATGAAATAAAGAATTTGATATCAAATAAAAAGAAGATAAAAATAATGAAAAAAAATATGAGATTGTTAAAAGTTTCAAATAATCTTAGTTCATTGATTAATGCAATTAAATGAAGAGTATTAAAATTCAAAATAAGATAATAGGCGAGGGAAATCCTTGCTTTATAGTAGCTGAAATTGGCATCAATCATGGAGGAAATCTTAAATTAGCGTTTAAAATGATTGATGCGGCAAAAAAATCAGGAGCTGATGCTGTAAAGTTTCAAAACTATCAAACTGATGACTTTATTAGAGACAAAAAAATTAAATATACATACTACAGTAAGGGCAAAAAAAATACTGTAACGCAGTATGAAATGTTTAAAAAATTTGAATTAAGTTCAGAGAATTTAAAAAAAATTAAGTTATATTGTTTAAAAAAGCAAATAATTTTTTTTAGTACTCCTACAGGATTTGAAACTCTTAATCAGTTAAGAAAGTTGAAAGTGCCAATTATTAAAAATGGGTCCGATCTTCTTACTAATGTGAAACTTATTGAACTTATGGGAAAAACTAAAATTCCTACAGTAATTTCATGTGGCATGTCTTCATTGAAAGAAATTTCTGATGCTGTCAAATATTTCAAAAAAGGAGGTGGTAAGGATTTAATTTTATTACATTGCACTTCAAGTTATCCTGCTCCAGTAGCCGAAATAAACCTAAAAAGAATTCAATATTTAAAGAAAAAATTCAAAATTTTGGTAGGTTTTTCAGACCACAGTGAAGGAATATTAGCTGCAACAGCAGCAGTTACATTGGGCGCTTGCATGATTGAAAAACATTTTACTGTGTCAAAAAATCTCACAGGTCCAGATCATAGATTCTCAAGTGATCCAAATGAATTTTCAGAACTTGTTCAAGCAATTCGATATATCGAAAAAGCTAATGGGATTGGCCAAATCAGTCCGACAAAGTCAGAAATTTATGGCAGAAAGTATTTTAGGCTTTCATGTGTTGCAAGTAGAAATTTAAAAAAAGGAACTATTATCAAAGATGATGACATTTCATTTAGTAGACCAGGTAACGGTTTGGCTCCAAAAAATAAAACGAGACTTATTGGAAAACAAATAAAAATAAGTGTAAAAAAAGATACACAAATTCTTTTAAAGCATATTAATTAATGGACTCAGATTACGAAAAAAATAAATCAGTTTGGAAAAAAATATATTCAAAAGGTCAAAAGAATAAATATCCATGGGACAGAGTTGTATCATTTATTTATAACCTAAAAATAAAGGATATCGATAGAAAACAAATTAAAATACTTGAAGTAGGATGTGGGACTGGTTCTAATTTATGGTTTGCTTCGAGAGAAGGCTTTAATGTAACTGGCATAGATTTTTCAAGCGAGGCAATATTTCAAGCAAAAAAACTTTTAGATCAAGATGGCTTAAAGTATAATTTAATAGTTTGTGATTTTATAGATTTACCATTTGAGGATGAAAGTTTTGATGTCGTAATTGATAGAGCATCTTTAACTTGTGTTAACTTCTCATTAGCAAAAAAATCAGTAAATGAAATAAGGCGAGTTTTAAAGAATAAAGGAAAATTTTTATTTACACCATATTCTACGAAACATTCTAGTTATCAAAGAAATGAGTCTAATAAGAATTATTTTATGAAAAAAATTATAAATGGAAATTTAAAAGAAAATGGTAATATATGTTTCTATAACAAGAAAATTATTAATAATATTTTGAAAGATTGGAATATTTTAAGTATCAAACATCTTCTTCAAGAAGATTATTCTGAAAAAAGTATACATGCGGAATGGGAAGTAATTGCTGAAAAATAATTAAAAAATGTTTAAAGATTCAATAAATAAAACTAAAAATGATTATAAAGATTTATTCCATAAAAATAGTGATAGCTATCTTTCATTAAACTGGGGAAGCGAAGAAAGTCAGATTTTACGATTTGAAATACTTTATCAATTTGCAGATTTAAAAAACAAAACTATTCTTGATGTTGGTTCAGGATTAGGAGATTTTTATAGATGGTTACAGCAAAATAACAAAAAAAATATTAATTACATTGGTATTGATATTGTCCCTGAATTTGTTGAATTGGCCAAAAAAAAATATGGAGATGAAAAATTTATTTGTGGTGACTTTCTCTCTAAAAAACTTTTTACACCAAATCAATATGATTATGTATTTTCAAGTGGAATTTTTGCTACTTATAATGATGACTCTACCAAGGTGTATCAAAAATTCATAGAGAGAATGTTTGAAATATCAAAGTACGGTATAGCATTTAATTCCCTATCTTCTTGGACAAAAAAGAAAGATAAAAATGAATGCTATGCGGATCCATTAAAAGTTATGGAAATATGTCGTAAATTTTCCAGAAAACTAGTGATCAGGCATGACTATCATCCAAGAGATTTTACAATTTTCCTATATAAATAATAATGATTGTCTCAATATCTCAACCTGCTTATATTCCTTGGCTTGGATATTATGATAGAATCAATAACTCAGATTGTCATGTTGTTCTTGATAATGTCCAAATTGAAAGAAATACAAAAACTAGTTTTACTAATAGAAACAAGATAAAAACTTCATATGAACCTATTTGGCTTTCAGTGCCTATTAAAACTAGAAAAGAAAACTCAAACATAATTAATCAGGTTATCATTGATAATAATATTAATTGGCACAAAAAACATTTTAATAGCATTAAGATAAACTATTCTAAATCTAGATTTTTTAAGAATCATGAAAAGTGGCTGAATGAGACATATAATATTAAATGGGAGAAGCTAATTCTTCTCATAAATTATTTTAATGAATATTTACTTAAATTTTTAAAAATAGAAACTGAGATAATTTACAGCAGTGATCTAAAAGTTTCTGGTCACAAAAGTGATTACCTTTTAAATATATGTAAACACTTAGGTGCTAATAATTATATTTCTGGACCTTATGGAAAAGATTATTTAGATGAGGAAAAATTTCAGCAAAATAATATTCATATTATGTACCACAAATATAAGCATCCGATATATAGTCAATTAGGAGATAAATTCGAACCAAATTTGAGTATTTTAGATCTTATTTTTAATCATGGAGAAGATAGTCTTGATATCTTAAAATCAAAAATTGAATAATTACGAAAATATTATTGTTGGGGGTGGCTTTACTGGCATAATAAGCGCATTAAAATTACGCAACATAAACCAACAAGTACTTATTTGTGAAATAAGTGATACTATAGGTGGGATTCTTAGGGATTTTGAACATGATGGCAAATTTTATTTTAATAGCTGTCAGTATATTAGTGAAAGTTATCAGTGGAACAAAGATCTAAGAAATGAATTCAAAAATGATCTACTAAAGTTTAATCATACCTACGGCTCATATACTGATTTATTTGGCTATGTTGAAACCTCAAAAGAATTCGCAGGTATTACTATTAAAAACAATAATAAATTAGCATTGTCTGAGAAAAATCCATCAACACTAAATGATAGGTTAAGCATGTATCCAGAAAATATTAGTGCACCTATAAAAAAATGGACTGCTAGATATAAGGTTGATCTTAATTCTATTTCATCTGATGGAGCTATTGGCTTACAAATTTCAAGAATATATGTAAAAGAAAAGAAAGATGAAATCAATATACTTAAAAAGAACTCTCATATTTATGATGAAATGTACGGCTTACCGCGCAGAAATTTAAAATTGGATGAAGAAAACTCTTTTTTGCCAAAATATGGATATACTAATTTTTTAAGTAAGATCGAAAAATTAATATCTAACAGAGGAATTGAATTAATAAAGAAAATGCCAGTTATACCTGAATGGCATAAGGATAATTTAAGATTGAAATTAAAAACAAATCAAGTTTCGTCTAATTCGATTATTTGGACATGTAATCCTACAGCATTAATAAGATTTTTTAATAAAGACAAAATAGATTCTATTAAGACCAGGATGCGGATATATGTAGGTGATATTGATTGCAAACTAAGAAATCCCTATTATATCCAAGTTTATTCTGAATATACAAGCATAACAAGAATATTCATTTATCAGATAGATGGAATCTCTAAAATTACTTTAGAGTGTTTTGATGAAGAAATATCAATCCAGGATACAGTAAATCATGCCCAAAAAATTCTTGGCAGTCATGGAATATTTAGCAACTTAGATCATTCAAAGTTTTACCAAAATTTTCAAAATAGATATTTTTTAACTACTTTAAATGATAAAAAAATATTTAATAATTTTTATGAAAAGACCAAAAATACAAATTTAATTTGTAGTATGTGGGATATGTATGGAAGAGATGAAAAAATATACCATGTTTTAGATAGCATTAACAATAGGTAAATGCAGAGAACAAAAATTATAACAACTAATCTTGAGAGTAAACTCCAAACTAATCAAAAATATATATTTGCAGGTGACTGGTGCAAACTCGAGTCTTCGGAAAAAGATGAAAATATATTTCAAAACATTTGGAACGATAGGTCACAGATGTTCGATGATTATAAATATTTATGTATTTTGCACCAAAAATTATTAGTAAATCTTAAAAATTATCTAAATAAGATACATAACAAAAATTTTGAAAAAAGATATTGGCAAATATTGCTTGATCCATGGCTTTTTTCATACATTGGTTCAACATACTTTAGGTGGAAAACAATAGAGAAAATTTTAAGTACTAAAGAACCTTTTGAAACAAAAATCTACTCAAAGATTTTAGAGCATAATATAATTTTTGATTATGATGAATATAGATTAAACATAGCTAGTTCCCAAGTATTTAATCATATCGAATTTGCAAAAATTTTAACGTTTTTTGAAAAAAAAAATTATGATCTAAGAATTAAATTTTCTGACTCTTATAACTTAGAATTTGATCTTAAGAAAAAAATATATAAAAAAAATATTAAAGACATTACAACTTCTTTGATTGACCAAATTTTATTTAAATATACCAGAAAAAATTCAGTATTTATTGACGATACTTTATTTCATAAATCAATATTCATAAAACTTCATGGACTAATTAAACAACTGCCTTTATTTGGAACAGAAATATTTGGTTCCCATAAAGTAAATAAAGAAAATTTATATGAGGAAAAATATTTATCTAAATCACGCAATAATGACTTATTTGTTTCTTATGATAATCTTTTTGAAGAATATATATCATCCGTAATCAAATTTGACTTACCAACGTCCTTAATAGAATATTATGGTGACCTATATACAAGGGCAGAAAATATAAAAGTTAAGCCAAAATTAATCATTAGTTCAAGAAAACATTGGACTAATTTAATTTTCAAGTTTTGGCTAGCTCGATCGTTCAATACTGGAACAAGAATAATGTGTGTATGTCATGGAGGAGGATACGGTTTGAAAATGGAGGCAATGAATTTTGAAAATGATATAAGTGACGTTAAGGCTAATTGGTATAAGCCTTATCATCCAAAGCATATACAATGTCCAGCTATAAATTTGACAAAAATCAGAAGAAATATTAATTCAAAATATCTGATGGTTGTGGGATTTGAAAATCCAATATTTCCAAGAAGAATTGAGTCAACACCAATATCTGGTCAGACATTGTATTTACTCGATCATATTAACAAATTTTACGTAAATCTGAGTCACCAAATTCAAGGTAAATTTTTAATAAGACCATACAGTGATCAAGGTTGGAATTTTACAAATAAATTTCGAAAAACTTATGGTAACAAAAAATTAATTTTAGGAAATAATTATTATCAATATCTTAAAAAATCAAAAATAGTTGTTTGTACATATCCTGAAACAAGCTTTTGTGAAAGTATGTTATCTGGACCAACTATACTACTTTATAATGATAAATATTGGGAAGTTATTGATGAGTTTAAAGAGTTACATGAGTCATTAATAAATTCAAAAATAATCTTCAATAATCCATTATTAGCAGCACAACATATAAATGAAGTATTTGCTGATGTTGACGTATGGTGGAAAAGCAATAAAGTAATTAATTCTAGAAACCTATTTTCTAATTATGTTTCAAATAAAACAGAAAACCCTCTACAAATGTGGAAACAAATTATTAATTTAGAAAAAAACAAATCTTAAAAAAAATTATGATTAGCTGTAATATTTGTAATAAAGAAATATCAAATTTTTCAAGAAAAAACAGATTTGACGCTAAAAAAAAATACAATTGGATTCATGATAGTACTGTCAAGCTAGCAAAAATAAAAAGTGGAAATGTGTTTTATGGTTATTGCTTAGAATGTTGGCATACAAGTATTTTTCCAAGATTTGATACCAATAAATTATATGTAAAGAAACTTGGTTTCAAGGAGAGAAAGAAAGCATTTGAGTATTATAATCCAGGTTCACTGTATGGTAGTAAAAGAGATTTAGATCATGTTGTGAGAAATAGTAAACAGATTAAATACGAATTTTTAAGAATTTCAGAAATTACTAATCTGGTATTACAAATATTAAAAAATAAAATTACAAAACAAAAAAAAATAATCAATATTATCGATTATGGAGGAGGTGATGGATACCTAGTAGATATAATTAAAAGTTTAATAAATTCCAAAACAAATTTTAATTTTAATATAAAAATTAATTCTCTAAATTATGACCCAGCATATAAAAATAAAAAATCTGAAACTAAAGGAGATATTATTTTAATTTCACATGTATTAGAGCATGTACATGATCTTGACAGCTTTTTTCATGAACTTACAAAATTATCCCATAAAAAAACCATTTTTTATATCGAGGTACCAGATGAGAGAATTAGAATTTTAAAAGCAGTTTTTTTAAGAAAAAAGATTTATCTTGATTTTCATGTAAATACTTTTACCAAATTATCGCTGCAAAAAATTCTAAAGAAATATAAATTAGGGTCAGATTTATCATATAGGAATAATTTTTATAGAGGTTTAAGGGCAAATGTAATTAGTGGTATTGCTGGAAGAAATGTACCTATAAATAAATCATCAAAATTAAATGAATTTTTTAGCGTTTCATTGTTGATATTAAGTAAGTTAAAAATTAAGTTTTTAGAAATTATGAATATTTAAATCTTAAATGAACAATAATTCCAATAAACATAAAATAATCGGAGTTCTAGGTGGGATGGGACCTTATGCAACTACTGCGTTTATGAATAATATTTTTTCCCTAACAAAAGCCAAGAAAGACTGGGACTACCCAAGGTTAATAATTGATAATCACACCAAAATTCCAAGTAGATCACGTCATATATTGTATGGTGAAGAATCACCAGTTGAAGAAATGATCATTGCCTGTAAACAACTATCTCATTATCCTGTAGATATAATCGCCATTCCTTGCAATAGCGCATGTTGTTTTGTTAAAGAAGTGCAAAAATCAATTGAAATACCAATAATTAATATTATTGAAATAACATCAAATTCACTTTCAAAAAAATATAGTGGAGTTAAAAATTGTGCAGTTATTTCAGGTGTTACTCAGTATCGTACAAAATCTTATAAGGACTTTTTAGGAATCAACAAAATAGATTACATTCATCATAATCAAGATATACAAGATAGAATTGAACAGTTAATTGAAGATATTAAGCTTAATCCAAATGATGAAACTAATAAAAATATGTGTGATAAAATTATAGTTGAGATAAAAAGAGAATATCAAGTTGATTCAATAATCTTAGGCTGTACTGAATTTTCTTGCATAAAAATTAAACAATATGATTTTCCAATATTAGATTCAAGCCTAGAATTAGCTCAGTATATTTCTCAACTAAATAATTAATAATATGAATGATGACTCTGCATTTTGTTTTGATTTAGATGGAACGGTAACGAGGGATGAAATACTCCCCATTATTGCTAAAGAAGCAGGAATTCATGAAGAGATATCTGCATTAACCACTGCTACGATTAGAGGAGTAATACCATTTAAGGAGTCTTTTTTGTTAAGGTGTAAACTTCTTTCTTCAATTCCAGTAGAGAAAATACATGAAATAATTAATGAAGTAAGGTTTTATGATGAAATTGTGAAATTTATAAGTAAAAATAAATCTAATTGTTTTATCATTACAGGAAATCTAAACCTTTGGATTGCTCCATTGGTTGATAGGCTAGGATGTCAATATTTTTCTTCTAAAGGATCATTTAAGAAAAATTATTTATCTGTCGACAAAGTATTAAATAAAGCCGACGCTATTAATGAAATTAAAAAAGAATTTAATAACATTATATCAATAGGAGATGGGATGGGAGACGTTCAAATGTTTGAAAATTCCAACGTTAATATTGCTTATGGAGCAACACATGAGCCTGTAGCATCACTTCTAAAGCTATCAAACTATGTTATATATGATGAGAAAGCATTATGCAGACTATTAAGCACGCTGTAATCAGTGCGGCAGGCATAGGATCCAGACTTGAATTAAATATGCCAAAATGTCTTGTTGAGATAAAAGGTAAAAAATTAATTAATTATATTTTAGATCTTTTAGTAGATATAGAAGATGTTCGTATAGTTGTAGGATTTATGGAAGAAGAAGTGATTAAACATGCAAAAGAAATTAGAAAAGACATTATTTTTGTTAGAAATGATAATTATCTAAATACAACAAATGCTTATAGTGCTCATTTAGGTTCACAAGGCATTATGAATCCCTACCTTATTATTGATGGTGACTTGATAATAAATCCTAATAGTTTTAGATCTTTCATTAAAGAATGTAATAATAATTCAATAGTTGGAATAACTAAAAAGAAATCTCAGGAAGCTGTTTCAGTAAGTTTAGATAAAGATTCAAGTATTATTGAATTTGTTAATGATTCTTCAGATTTAGAGTATGAATGGTCTGGATTAGCATATTTAAATGATGTTGATATTAGACCAAATGGCGGATATGTTTTTAAAGAGTTAGAGAAATATCTTCCCCTCCAAACCTTTGAAATAGATTGCCATGAAATTGATACCCCAGAGGATTTGGCTAATGCTAAAAACTTTTGTGAAAAAATTTTTTAAATAATTTTAAAATTAATTAATGAATTTAAAAGAATTTAATAATGACGGTGTAAGATATTTTTCCTACGAAAATATAAAAATTCATCAGAATAAGATGTTTGAAATATTATTATATTTTAAAGATTTTTGTGAAAGGAATAATATAACTTATTGGCTAGATAGCGGCACGCTTCTTGGGGCTTTTCGTAACAAAGGTTTTATTGTTTGGGATGATGATGTAGATATTTGCATTCTAAAAAATGATTATGATAAATTAATTTCAAAATTATCTGTAGATTTAAAAAAGCATAATGAATTTTTTTTATATAATGAATGGTCAAATACAAAGTCATGGTATAACTATCTCTGTACAAATAAATTATTTTATATTAATCATTTAGGACTCTTAAAGCCTGTAAAGATAGATTTACTTCCTGTTAAGTCAGTTTTAAAAGAAAAAAATCAAACTGAAGATTTATTATTTGAAAAAGTTTCATATTACATAAAAGGAAAATGTTATTCTAATAAGCATCTTTTAAGAATACTAAACAAAGGCTCACTTTCAGAACAGTTAAGAAAAAAAAACCAAATAATTTCTGAATACTTAAAAGAAATAAATAGTGATAATCATTTAAATAATGATTATGTTCTTCAAAAAGCCCATGGGAATTGGTCTCCAATTAAATTTGTAGATATAGAAACTGTATTTCCATTAGATAAAATTTGTTTTAATAATATTAGATTCCCATCACCTAAAAATGTGAAAAAATATTTAGCAACTGAATATGGTGATAATTTTATTAATTTGCCTGACTTAAGTTTGAGAAAATCATTTCATTTAGGCACTGTAGTTCTTAATAATGATGAAGCTATAAAGAATATTAATATTGCTTCTAAGTTTGATAATGAGATTTTCTATAGAATAAATAGGATCTTTAAACTTTGGTTTATTACATGGCTTTTAAGGAATAAGGGTTTATTTTTGACAATTTCGTTTATTAAAGTAAAAGTACTTGTAAATTTATCAAAATTAGTAACTATTTTTAGAGAATAAATACATGAGAGCTTTAGTAATAGGTGGTAGTGGATTTCTAGGTTCACACATATCGGATCAGTTAACTCTTAAAGGTCATGAAGTAATAATCTTTGATAAACAAAAATCTAATTGGATGAATAATAAACAAAAATTTATCCAAGGTGATATATCAGATTATAATAGTTTAGAGAAAGCATTTAAAGATGTTGATGTTGTCTTTCATCTAGCTGGAATATCAGATTTAGATGAGGCATACGAAAGTGGTATTTCAACCGCAACCGTGAATATACTTGGAACAGTCAATTCTTTAGAACTTTCCTGCAGGAATAATATTTCAAGATTTGTTTATGCAAGCTCTGTTTATGTTAGTAGTAATTCTGGGGGGTTATACAAAGTAAGTAAAAAAGCTGCGGAAGACTATGTTTTAGAATACAATAAACTATTTGATCTTGACTTTACTATAATTAGATATGGATCTATTTATGGTCCAAGATCAGATGATTCAAATGGACTTTACAGAATTATTAGAAAAGCTGTAAATGAAAATAAATTAGAATATGAAGGCTCACTTGATTCAATTAGAGAATATGTTCACGTAGAAGATGTTGCTATTGCATCGTCAAAGATTGTAGAAAGTGAATTTCAAAATAAAGTAATTAATCTGACTGGCCAAGAAAGATTAAAGATTGAAGATCTTCTCAAAATGATTGCAGAGATATTAGATCTTGATCCAAATGTAAAGAATACCAGCAATGACAGAAAAGGTCATTACATAACCACTCCATATAATTATAATAAACCTATTGCGCGAAAATACGTGATGCCTTTTTATATTGATTTTGGTCAAGGCATATTACAAATGATTGAAGAAATTAAAGCAGAAAAATAATCTCATATATTTTAGTGAAGGATTTTAAAGTTGTTATTTGGGATTTTGACGGTGTTATAAAAGAGTCTGTATTAGTTAAAGCTGAGGTATTTGCAGAGATTTTTAATAGTGAAGATCATCTTTTAAAGGAAAAAATCAAAAATCACCATTTAGAAAATACTGGTATCAGTAGATTCAAGAAGATTCCCTTATATCTAAGTTGGGCAGGAAAAAGTCCAAATAAAGAAGATGTAGATAAGTATGCTCAAAAATTCTCTAAATTAGTTGTAGATAGAGTAGTATCTTCTAAATGGGTACCAGGAGCTGAAGAAATATTAAGAAGCAATCCATTTAATCAAATATTTGTTTTAGTTAGTGCAACTCCTCTCAAAGAATTAAATTTAATTTTGGAAAAACTTAACTTAGGAAATTGTTTTAAACTTATATATGGTTCACCACAAAATAAGAGTTCGGCAATATCTGAAGCTTTAAATAAACTAAAGATTGATTGTAAAGAAACCCTTTTTATTGGGGATTCAATAACTGACTATGATGCTGCTAATATAAATAATACTAGATTTCTTTTAAGACGAAATGACTTAAATATTGCTTTAAGTAAAATATATCGTGGTTCTACTTGTAAAGATTTTTCAGAATTTATTAAATAAACTATATGCATACAAAATATTATAAATTAAATAATAAAAAAATTTTAGTTTATGGAAGTAAAGATGCAGATAGAATTTGTCAAACATTAACAATTAATGGCGCTCGAATTTATAAAGAAAATGTTTTTAAAATTATTATATCTTTTCCAAAAACATTAATAGAATGTTTATTTCTCATAAAAAAAATAAATAGTAATAAAGAAAATATAAAAAATTTTCTTAATTTATCTCTGTCTGTATTTTATTTAAAGCTTCTTAATCCTGATATAGTTTTGTCAGGACTATTTTTAGATATAAATTATAATAAATTAGCTAAAATAATTAATAGTACGCGATTTATATCAATTCAGATTGGTTCAGGAAATGGTAAGATTTCATTTAGCAATGAAGCTCGTTATAAGTATTGGCTTGACCAAGGAATCTCAGAATTCTGGCTACTAGGTAAATTTTTTATTCAATATTTTAAAGATGAGGGCCTAAACTCTAAAAAAATTTCAGTTCTTGGAAGTTTGTCTAATTCTCTCTATATACATAAAAACTATCTTAAAGATCCAGCTTACAAAGTCGAAAAAAAACATGATCTATGTATTATTAGCAATATTAAAGTAGGGTATCCTAACTATACTTCAAACCAAAAATTTTACCAAAGTCTTTACAAAGCAATTATTAAACTTAATTTAAAAGTTGTATTTGCTGGTAGATACTCAAAAAAAAATGATCCTGATGGATATTTAATAGAGAGAAATTATTTCAATACTTATCTTGGGAAAAAAATTAATTTTATAGAGTTTGATGAATTTTCTACCTACAAGGCATCTGATGAAAGTTTAGTAACTCTTGGAGACTATACAACAGCTTTATTAGAAAGTTTTGCCAGAGGCAATAAAATAATTGTTGTAAATACTTCCAAATATAGAGAACTAAATTTTTTTATTGATGGAGTTTGGAATTTAAATGAATATGATAGTCAATCTATAATTAATAAATTAAATTTAATTTTGAATTATGATGAAGAAGAATGGGCTAATATGACAGATAAACATAAAGAAAATTTTATTAAAAATCCAAATACCTCAGAGTCAATTTTTTCAATTAAAGATTTATTATTTAATTAGATAAAGGTTTAATTTCTAATGTTTAGTCAATTTAAAGAATGTTTTAGCAATAAGAAGGTTATAATTACAGGACATACTGGCTTTAAAGGATCTTGGCTCTGCACATGGTTAAATGAATTAAATGCAGATGTATATGGAATTGCATTAGATCCTCCGACAGAACCATCTCATTTTAATTTACTTAGTATGAAAAAATTAATCACTGATATACGAATAGACATTAGGAATCGAGAAAAATTAAATGGTACTATTAATGATATCAAGCCAGACTATATCTTTCACTTAGCAGCTCAATCTCTTGTAAAAACAGCTCATGAAAATCCCATCAATACTTGGGAAACAAACTTGATGGGTACTGTGAATGTTCTAGATTGCGTTAGAAATTTTAGTCATAAGTGTTCTGCGGTTATAATCACAAGTGATAAATGTTACGATAACCAGGAATGGATTCGGGGTTACAAAGAAAGCGATCGAATGGGGGGACCTGATCCTTATAGCGCCTCAAAGGGTTCAGCTGAACTTGCTTTTAATTCATATTTTCAATCATACCTCAGAAACCAAAATTCGTTTTTAAGAATGGCCTCAGCTAGGGCAGGAAATGTTATTGGAGGCGGAGATTGGGCAGAAAATAGAATTGTACCTGATTGTATAAAAAAGTGGTCCAATGAAGAAACTGTAAATATTAGGAATCCAAACTCAACTAGGCCTTGGCAACATGTTTTGGAACCTTTAAGTGGATATCTTACATTAGCTGTTCAACTTAATGAAAATGATTCATTAAATGGGGAGTCATTTAATTTTGGTCCTCCACCTAGCAATGATTTTACGGTTCGAGAGTTGGTAGATAAGATGTCTCACATATGGGGAGATTCAAACTGGAACGAAGTATCAGGGGATGAAAATTTGAAAGAGTCAAATTTATTAAAATTAAATTGTGAAAAAGCACTTAAAGATCTAAATTGGAAACCAACACTGAACTTTGATCAAACAATAGAATTTACAGTACATTGGTATAAATCATATTTCAAAAATAATAATAATATTTTCGAGTTGACACTAGATCAAATAAAAAATTATAACCTGATATCAAATTCAAAATAATTTTTTATGAAAAATTCTGATCTTAATAAGATATCTACAAAAAATCTAAAAAAAATCATTTTAAACGATGGGAATGTTTTTCATTTTCTAAAGAATAGAGAAAAAAGTTTTTCCAAATTTGGTGAGGCTTATTTTTCATTTATTAAATATAAAAAAATTAAAGCCTGGAAGAAACACAATAAAATGACAATGAATCTCGCTGTACCAGCGGGACTAGTAAAGTTTGTTTTTTGTGAAATTAAAAAAAATAAATTCAGACAAATTATTATTGGTGAATCAAATTATAAAAGAATTACAGTTCCTCCAAAAGTCTGGTTTGGATTTCAAGGGCTTTCTAAAAAAGAAAGTCTTATTATTAATTTTGCTAATATTGAACATTCAGATAGTGAAGTGGAAAAATTAAATTTAGGCGAGATAAAATATAAATGGTAATTTTAAAATGAAAGTTATAATTTTGGCGGGTGGATTTGGATCTAGATTATCTGAATATACTGAGGCGATTCCAAAGCCTATGGTTGAAATTGGAAACCTTCCAATAATTGTTCATATAATGAACTATTACTCAAAATATGGCCATAAGGATTTCTATATCGCTCTAGGATATAAATCTGAAATATTCAATGAATATTTTAAAAAATTTAATTCCCCAAAAGATTGGAATATCAATCTAATTGATACAGGATTAAATACAATGACAGGCGGAAGATTAAAACGTTTAGAAAATGTTTTTTCCGATGAAGTTTTTCTTTTAACTTATGGAGATGGAGTCAGTAATATAAACTTAACAGAGCTTATTAAATTTCATAATTTACACCATAAAATAATTACTATATCAGCAGTTAGGCCACCTGCACGTTTCGGCGCGCTTCAGCTACAAGAAAATATAGTTACAGATTTCACCGAAAAATCTCAAATAAATGAGGGATGGATCAATGGTGGTTTTTTGGTATGTAACAGAAAAGTATTTAAATTTTTAAAAAATGATAACACAATTTTAGAAAGAGCTCCATTTGAGCAAATAGCGAAAGATAGAGAAATGATGGCATTTAAGCATAAAGGTTTCTGGCAATGCATGGATACTAAAAGAGACAAAGATTTATTAGAACAAATGATTCAACAACAAGAAGCACCGTGGATAGATTATTAAAATTAAAAGGAAAAAGAATTCTCATTATTGGTGGTACAGGATATATAGGCAATAATCTTGCAAAAGATGCTGTCTCAAAAGGGATGAAAGTCACAAGTATTTCAAGAACAAAAAAAAGAATAAACAAAAAATTAAGAGGAGTTGAATACTTTTATCAAGATATAACTGAAGATTTAAGTTTATGTAAAATATTTAAAAAAGACTACGACTTCGTAATTAATTTATCTGGAAATGTTAATCATTCTGATTTTTTCAATCAAGGAGACAAAGTTATAAAAAATCATTTATTTGGATTAATCAATATTATAAAAAAAATAAATTTTAAAAAATGTAAAAAATTTATAAATGTTGGTTCAAGTGATGAGTATGGAGATATCAAATCACCTCAAAGTGAAAACAGTAAACCAAAGCCTTTAACAAGTTATGCATACGCAAAGTTTGCTTCGAATATATTTTTAGATAGCTTATTTCGTACAAAAAACCTACCTTTTTGCAGTGTTAGGCTATTTCTAGTATACGGACCTGACCAAAACGAAGATAGGTTCTTCCCGCAAATAATAAAGGGATGTCAGAGTAATAAATCATTTCCAGTTTCTAGTGGTAATCAAATACGAGACTTCTGTTATATTACAGATGTTATTGAGGCATTTTACAAAATCTTATTAAGCGATGTTTCGTCTGGAGAAACGTTTAACATAGCTTCAGGAAAACCTGTAAAAATAAAAGATCTTATTGTTAGAATAAAAAATGAAATAGGCAACGGAAAACCAGAATTTGGAAAATTGCCATATAAACAAAACGAAATTATGTCACTATATGCTGATATATCCAAAGCAAAAAAAATGTTATTCTGGTCACCTAAAGTATCACTTCAAGAAGGAATTAAAAATATTCTTAAAAGCTATTTATGAAAAATGAATATAATCCTAAAATTAGCATAATAGTAAATTGTTATAATGGTCAGGAGTTCTTATTTAATGCTCTTGATAGCGTAATTAAGCAAACATATTCAAATTGGGAATTAATTTTCTGGGACAATAGATCTACAGATGAAAGTTCACAAATTTTCAAAAAATTCAATCAAAAAAATTTTAAATATTTTTTGTCAAAACATCACACTCTACTTTACGAAGCAAGGGATAACGCAATAGATAAAGCATCTGGTGAACTAATTGCTTTTCTTGATACAGATGACTATTGGGAAAAAAATAAATTAAGTAGACAAGTGGAACAGTTTAGAGACCAAAAAGTTGCCCTATGTTGTAGTAATTTTTGGATAAGGAATGAAAAAAAAAATAAAGTTTCCCTAGCATTCAAAAAAAATACGCCTAATAAAAAAAATCTAGATAATTTTTTAAAAAATAATTTTGTCAACATATCAACTCTTGTATTAAGAAAAAAAGTATATGACATATTAGAATATGGCTTCGATAAGGAATATGAAATGATTGGTGATTTTGACTTAGTTGTTAGAATGATGCAAATCTCGGATCTTAAGTTTATTAATGAACCATTATCAACATATAGGTGGCATGCAAATAATTTAAGTAATAAAAAAATTTTTCTAAATAATGAGGAAAAGTTTAAATGGCTTGAGAAAAATAGAAATAATCAAATTATATTGAATAATCCCTCTTATGATTATTTTGTTAGCAAAGTAAAATTTTATCAGATATTGAATCTTATTTATATGAATAAAAGATCTTCAGGGTTTAAAGAGCTTTTAAAAGTAAAGACAAAAAAATATAAAACTTTTGCTTTAATCGCCCTTTTAACTCCTATAAGTATATTAAAAATTTTAAGGTCTTAATAAAGATGCAAAATCAAAGTGAGATTGATCTTACAGTAGTAATACCTACGTGGAATAGAACGAATAAGTTAATTGAATGTATAAGCTCTCTTTTAAATCAAACATACATTCCAGAAAAATACGAAATTATTGTTTGCGACAGCAACAGTCCGGATCTTACAGAAAAATATGTAAGCAAATTTTTGTCAGAAATAAATGAAAAACGAGTTAGATTATTACAGTGCAAATATAACAATACCTCACTAAAAAGAAATACTGGAATAAAAGAATCAAAATTTAATTACATAATACTTTTAGATGATGATTGTATACCTTACGATGACTTTATTGATACCTATTGTAAGTTGCTTAAAAAAAATGACTCTTCTATATTATTTTGTGGAGAGTATAGAATTCGAGATGAATTACTAAAATCCAATTATTCTAGATACAGAGACTCTCGTTATTTTGGATCTAAAAAGTGGAATATATCTAAAGATAAGCATTTAGACTTTCAATCTGTAATAACGGGGAATATGGCTTTCAATAAGAGAAAAATAATTGAGAATTCATTATTTTTTAATGAAGGAATGGTTGGTTATGGACTACAAGATATTGAATGGTCGTGGAACTTAAAAAAGAATAGCTTAAAAATATTAAAATGCGATGCAAAAGTCTATCATGATGAGACTAGTGGAAATATTTATGACTACAGAGAAAAAATTTTTTTTGTCGCTAAAGATGCAATGGTAAATTTGAAAAAAGTAAATCCTGATGCTGCTATGAATTATAAATATTATTTTTTAGAAAATGAAAGCAAATTCACTTTAAAAAAAATTTTCTTTTTCTTAATTTTTAATTCTTTTATAGAAAATACTTTAATAAGGGCATTATCTAAATTAATGTTCAAATTAGATAAATTAAAATTTTTCTATTTTCCTATTGTATATAAAGTGCTTGTAATATCAGCTTGGATTAAGGGTATAAAGAAACGTGACCAGATTTTGTTGACAAATGATGACACAAAAAAAGGTTGGTATGCAAAAGGAGATAAATGACTTACCGGCATTTAGCTATCTCGAAAGAATTGCTACTTATATTGGCTTCAACTATTTTTTTACTCCAATCATTTAGAATATTTACAATTTATTACCTGATCTTAGCTACAGTATTAGGTATTCTTATATTTGCTATATTTAAACACAAATACCTTTTTAAAAGTACTAATATCACTGATTTTTTTTATTGGTTATTTTTAATTTTTCTATTTTATACATCTGTCATCTCCTTTATTCATTTACCTCCTGATAATGTTGCCGTAGGAATATCTAGAATGTGGTTTATGCCACTAGTAGTAATATTTTTTTATGGCTTAGTTACTGAAGAAAAAAATATTGAGAAATTAGTTTATATTTTTTTATTTGTAATTCTACTAGCATCAGGATCCTTATACTATCAGTTATTTTTTGGTCAAATTTCTTTTTTACAAGAATCACATCTGAGATCTGGAGTACAAAGATATTATACCATTTTAGGCTCAGTGACTGTCTTTGGACAAGTAATAGGTGTTGGATTATTTTTATGTTTAGTTCTTAAAATGAGAAAAATATTTAAAATTCTCTTAACGTTAACTTTATTAGTTGCAGCATTAATAAGTTTATCAAAATCTGCAGTGATGAACATAATAATTGCTATAGTTTTTGCTTCTTTTTATTTCCGTAAGTTTAGAATTTTAATTTATTTATTATTACTTTTTGTTATTCTTTGTTTTTTTGTAATCATTTTTGAAAACTCGATCATTTCTCAATATATAAATGCAATGCTTTTCACTGCATTTAGAATTAATTTATTAGATAATTTAGTGCCTTTGGGTTCACCTCCAGTCACATCAGACCAGATTTTATCAAGATTACTTGGTCGTTTCGATATATGGGGTAAATCAACTTTAGAGTTTATCTTTGGAATTGGTGTTAAAGGTGGCGCTGGCGCATTAGGAGTTCAGGGCGCTACTTCTCATAATCAATATATTGACTTATGGCAAATGGGTGGTTTTGGGTTGGTAATTTCTTTTATATGCTTACAATTATCTACACTCTTCAAATTATTAACTATAAGGACTGAATTATCGAAAACCCTTCTTTATGCTAATATTATGGTTATGGTAAATTTTATAATGCAAAATGGAGGTTTATTTCAACCTGTCACTTCATTTATTTTTTGGATATCTGTAACATTTGTAATTTTTTACTCTAATAAAAAAGAGACCGCATAATGAAACCATCGATTTTAGTTTTAGGATCCTCTGGTCTTAATGGAAATGCAATTTTTACTTACCTTTATGAAAACTTATTAGATTTCGATATATATGGAAGCTATTTAAATAATGAATTTTTTATAAAACAAGTTAATAGGCAAAATATTTTTAGGTTCGACTGTCTTAACAATGAAAATCACAACTTTTTATTCGAAAAATATAAACCAAGCATTGTTATAAATTGTGTTGGTATTACAAAACATTTATTTAACAATTATAAACATGAAGAGATTAAATATATTAATTCAATTTTTCCTCATAGATTAGCCGAATTGTGTAATATCTATAAAGCTAGATTAATACATTTAAGCACTGATTGCGTATTTTCAGGAAATAAGGGTGATTATAAAGAAAGTGACATGCCTGATGCGACTGATTTTTATGGAACTTCTAAAAGTGAAGGTGAGTTAAAAGATTTAAATCATTTGACTATAAGAACTTCAGTTGTTGGCCATGAAATTAGATCAAAAAATGGTTTGTTAGAATGGTTTCTACATCAAGATAAACAATGTGCAGGATATTGTAATGCTTTTTTTTCAGGTCTAACTACATACGAATTAGCAAAAATAATTAATAACTTCGTAATAAGTAATAATAATCTTTCAGGAATAATACATTTGGCTGGAAATATAATAAATAAATATGAACTACTAGAAATATTTTCAAAAGTTTATATGAAAAAAATTAAAATTGTAAGAGATTACGATTTAAAAATTAATCGTTCTCTGAATTCAGAGAAATTTGAAAAAATATCGGGTTATAAAAAAAACAGTTGGGAAAATCTCATAATTGAAATGAAAAAAAGAAACTATGTACATAATCACCATTAAACGATAAGTATAATCGTATGTTAAAAATAATGACAATAGTAGGAACTAGGCCAGAACTTATAAAAATGTGCAGAGTAATAAATGAATTCGATAAACACACAGAGCATGTCTTAGTTCATACTGGTCAGAATTATGACTATGAGCTTAATCAAGTTTTTTTTGATGATTTATCAATACGCAGGCCAAATTATTTTTTAAATATTGCTGGGAAGACATCTTCTCAAACTATAGCTAATGCAATATCTAAATCTGATAAGATTATTAAAAAACTAAAACCTGATGCTATATTGATTTATGGTGATACAAATTCTTGCTTGAGCGTAATAGCTGCAAAAAGAAACAAAGTACCAGTATTTCATTTTGAGGCTGGGAATAGATGTTTTGATGAGAGAGTTCCCGAAGAATTAAATAGAAAAGTTGTCGATCATTTGAGTGATATTAATTTTGTTTTGACTGAACATGCTAGAAGATATTTGATTAGTGAAGGTATTAAGCAAGATAGAATAATTAAGAGTGGTTCGCATATGAAAGAAGTTCTGACTTTTTATGAACACAAAATAAGCAAATCAAACATATTAGATAAATTGAAATTAAAGAAAGACAAATTTTTTTTAGTAAGTATTCACCGTGAAGAAAATATAGAAGAAAAGAAAAATGTAAAAGATTTTATAGATACCCTTTTTGCAATTGAAAAATATTATGGTTTTCCTATAATTGTATCTACGCATCCCAGAACAAAAAAAAATCTTTCAACCCAAATTAGTAAAATGTCTAAAAAAAATATTAGATTTGAAAATGCATTTGGTTTTTTTGATTATGTCAAACTACAAAAAGAAGCTTTATGTATTTTATCAGATAGTGGAACAATAACAGAAGAAAGTTCGATTCTTAATTTACCATCGGTTACAATCAGAAATAGTCATGAAAGACCTGAGGGAAACGATGAAGGAACATTAATCATGTCTGGATTAGAAAGCAATAGAGTGATGAATGCTATAGATTTAATAATTAAAACACACAAAAAATCAAAAAGATCTTCGAATATAATAGACGATTATAATACTGACAATACATCGAAAAAAATTTTAAGAAACGTTATAAGTTATATTGATTTCGTTAATAAAAATGTTTGGAAAAAATAGTAAATTTTCCAAAATGAAAAAAATAGCTGTTTTAACCCCTTATTTTGATCCTGAAAACTTTCCTATTAATAATTTTGTATACGATATAGGAAATAGAGGTTATTTAGTTGATGTCATAACCGGATTGCCTAACTATAGAAAAAAAGGCTTTTATAAGAATTATTCTATATTTGGTCCTTACAAAGAAATAAAGGGAAATGTTTCAATATATAGAGTTCCAATAATTCCAAGATACAACGACTCATCAATCTCAATATTTTTATTTTATTTAAGTTTTTTTATTTCTTCATTCTTTTTTATTATTTTTTATAGCTTTTTTAACATAAAAAAAATTATGCATGTTATAACTTTTTGCGGTTCACCAGTTTACATTGGATTGGTAGGTACTTTGATCGGTCTAATAACAAGGTCTCAAACGTCTCAATGGATACAAGATATTTGGCCTGAAGCAATTGAAACAACAAAAGGTCTTAACAGTAAAATTGCTAAATTTATAATTGGATATATTCAAATGTATACTTGGAGTACCTCAGGGATACTGTTTGGTCAATCCGAAATGTTAACTAATTATTTGATTCAAGAATTTCCTCAAAAGAAAATATACACTCTTTACAACCCCGTTCGAGAAACTAATCATGTAAATAATGAATATAAATTTAATGTTAACAAAAATATTTATGTTTATGCAGGAAATATCGGCAAAGCCCAGTCAGTAGAGACAATTGTAAAAGCATTTAATGGTGCAAATTTATCAAATAGTGAACTTCATTTATGTGGAGATGGAGCAGAATTAAAATATTTAAGCAGAAAATATGATAAAACAAATATTTTTTGGCATGGTTGGCTAAATGATATTCAGTTGAGATCTGTAATTGAAAAAGCAAAATTTTTTGTTATGAATTTAAATATAAAAGGAAGGCAAAACTATATTATACCAAGCAAATTACAAACATACCTTAATAATTCAAGACCTATTCTTTGTTTATCAAGAGGTGCTTCAGGTCATTTGATTGAAACAATCAAAGGCGGAATTGTAACTAAGGATGAGTCATTAAATGAACAAATCAAAGTGTTTAATAATTCTTTATATTGTTCAGAAGATGAGATTATAAATATGGCTTTAAATAATAAAAATTTTTATAATTCAAATTTTGACCAAAAAATTATTGTAACTAAATTTTTAGATATTATTAGGCTATGAATTTATTTACTTTTTCAATATTTTTCATAATTTTTTTATTATCACCAATAATTTATAAACTTCTGTGGTTAAAAATTAAAAAAACAACACCTACGGGTTATGGGTTTATTTTTATTATCATAATCATTATGTCTATATTTGTACCGAGTACTTATTATTATGAAAATGTAGAATTAAATATTACATACTTATTAATATTGCTATTTTCATTTATTTATTGGTTTGATGATTTTAAATACCTTCCAGTTTATTTTAGATTTTTTTTACAGTTTATATCTGGTTTCGTAATTTGTATTTTTTTATTGGAATTTGAAAGTATTTTTCGTTTATTATCATTTGCTGTTCTAGCTGGATTTCTCAATATATTTCTGTCAAATATTTTTAACTTTTATGATGGTGAAGATTTAAACATTTGCTTGTTATTAATGTTAGTGTTTTCATCAATATTTTTTAAATTCCAAGCAGACCAGAATTATCAAATGCTTAGTGCTATCATAATAATATTCCTTAGTTGTTTTGCATTATTCAACTTTAAACCTAATTCTATTTATTTAGGAGACTCAGGTTGTTTTATGTTCTCCTTGATATTAATAAGTTTTTTTATTTCAAATATAAATTCAAAATTTGAGGATATAATATTTGTCATATTTCCAGTTTTATTGCCAGCAATTGACGTAATATATGTAATTCTATTAAGAGTTTTATTGAAAGAAAATTTAACTACAAGAAATTACCATCATTTGTATCAAATGATATCATTAAAATATGGCAACTTTTTCTATCTTTCTCCCCAAGTAATTAATTCTTTTGTAATTTATATTTTATATTTTTATTTTAGTAAATTTTATCAAGTTTCATTTAATGTTACGCTAATTATAATTATGACTTACACCTTTATAAGCTACCTTATTTTCAGAAAATATTTAACATGAAATGCAGGCCATATTGTGTTGTTGGTTTAGGTCAGCATGCAATTCAACAAGTTATACCAGCAATTGAGAGAGTCGGGGGCAATATAGTTTCAACGGTCTCAAGAAATAAAAAAATTAAAAATATTAAAAATTTTCAAACATTAGATGAATCTCTAGATTATCATTGTAAAAATGATGTAATTTTTTATTTAAGTTCTCCTTATACAGTTCACGGCTCACAAGCAGTTCAAGTAACTAAAAACAATCATGATTTATTTATTGAAAAACCAGCATTTGTGAAAAAGTCTGAGTTATTAAGTTTCTGTGAAACACATAATAATAATAATTTTTTTGTTGAGTGTTTTATGTATCGATACTCGAGAATGTATACAGAGCTCAAAAATTTTTATAAAAAAAATTATGACAATATAAGTGAGATAATCTTAAATTTTACAATTCCAGAATTTCCAACTACCTCGTTTAGAAATTATATTAATATTTATTCTGTAATATTAAATGATATTGGTTGTTACCCTATTTCACTTTTAATAGATTTAAAAATTCCGATAAAAGAAATTATCAATAAAGGTGAATTTACTTTGATAAAGGAAGAAAATATTATTGTTATAAAAATGAAAGATATAAATACTAATACTGTTATAAAATTTAAAATAGGTTTATGTCCAAATTATGTTAATGAAGCTATACTAGTAACTGGAAATAAAAAATTCATATTTAATTTAGTTTTCAACGGAAGAAAAATAGAAAAAAATATATATCAAGATAATAATAAAAAAATAAAGTCATTTATAGATCATAACTCATTTGAAAAAATGTTAACTTATCCCAAATCACATTGGCTTAGAACATCAAAAACACGACTTGATAACATATTTAAAGTATGTGATATTATGCACATCTTTGATAAAGAGATTATTTTAAAGTGAAACTACCATCCCATTCAAAAATTTATAAAGCTCAAACAAGAAGCAGTGATGAGAGAGGTAGTATAGTATCAATTGTTGATGAAGTATCAAGTAACGTATCAATTATTACATGTAACAAAGGATCCATTAGATCCAATCATTACCATCTTACAGATTGGCATTTCATGTATGTATTGGATGGAAAAATCGACTATTTTTGCAAAGATATCGAAACGGGTCTAGTTACTTATTATGAGGTAAACAAACAAGACAATATTTTCACACCTCCGAAAGAAATACATGCAACTTACTTTCCAATTGATACTAAATTAATAGTAACAAGCAAAAACCCAAGGGATAAAGAAACATATGAAAATGACACTGTGAGAGTTGAATTTTTAAATCAATTAAATATTCATAGTTTTATAGAAAAATATAGAAAGTGATCAAAACAAAAAAAATTTCTAATTGTAGATTATGTAAATCAACTAGATTAAAAAAAATTATAGATTTTGGTAAAATTGCACTTGGAAATAATCTGCAATTATCAAAGTTAAAGTCAATTAAAGCTGAAAAATATCCCTTGATTCTAAATAGATGTAAGGATTGCAATCATTTTCAACTTGGTCATTCTGTGAATCCAAAAATTTTATATGCAACAAATTATACTTATTTAAGTAATATTGGAACTTCTTTTGTGAGCCACTTTGAAAAATACTCAATTTCAATGTATCGAATATGTAAACTTAATCGAGACTCAAAAATTCTTGATATTGGATCAAATGATGGTAGCTGTTTGAAATTTTTTAAAGATAAGGGATGTAAGGTCCTAGGGATTGATCCAGCAAAGGAACCAGCAAAAATAGCCAAAACAAATGGGGTCAATACAATTGTAGATTTTTTTAATTCGAAAAGTGCAAGCAAGATTTTTAAAAATCATGGGCTTTTTAATTTTATAACTAGTCATAATGTATTAGCTCATATTGATAATATTGATGATGTATTTAAAAATATTTTCAAACTTTTAAAAATAAATGGTTATTTTTGTTTTGAAGTTGGGTATTTTCACAAAGTACTTAAAAATAATTATTTTGATACTATTTACCACGAGCATCTTGATTACCATCATGCCAATCCGCTTGTTCTATATCTCAATAAAATAGGGTTCAGTGTAATAAATATTACAACAAATAATGTTCAAGGTGGATCAATTAGAATTATGTGTCAAAAAAGACAAAATAAAATCAATAGTAAAAAAGTAGAAAAATTTTTAAATAAGGAAAAAAAGTCTATTTTATATAATAAAAATTTCCTTTCAAATTGGAGCTATAAAGTAAAATCAAAAATGAAAAGACTGAAAGCAATAGTAGATAAAAACATAAATAAAGGTTCAATATTAGTCGGTTACGGCGCACCTACAAAAGCTACTTTATTGTTAAAAATATCTAAAATTAGAAACACTGACATATCTTATGTGATTGAAGATAATCAACTCAAAATTTCAAGATACCTTCCAAACTCAAAAATAAAAATTGTAGGTGTTGAGACATTGAGTAAAATTCCACCAGACACAATAATTATTTTTGCATGGAATTTTGCAAAAGAGATAAAAAAAACATTAAAAAGAGTTATAAAAAAACCTATAAAGGTTATAATTCCTCTACCAAATCCTATAATTAAACAATTATGAATGTTAAAAATAAAAATATACTTGTAATAGCACCACATCCAGATGATGAGACTTTAGGTGTAGGTGGGACAATATCAAGATTTTCTGGAGATGGAGCTTATGTATATGTATTAATTGTAAGTGGTCATATGCCTCCTCTTTACAATGAGAATGATTATGTAATTACACAAGATGAGTCAAAAAAAGCTTTTCAAATATTAGGTATAAAAGATTATAAATTTTTAGACATACCCGCAACAATGGTTAATGAATTACCAGTTTCAGAATTAAACAGTAAAATTTCAGATTATGTCAAAAAAATAAAACCAGAAATTGTATTCATACCTTTTCCAGATAGACATATAGATCATAGAGTTATTTTCGATTCAGCTATGGTTGCATGTAGGCCTACAGGAAATTTTTTTCCAAATATTGTTTTATCTTATGAAACTTTATCGGAGACTCATTGGAATGCACCTAATATTGAGCCAAATTTTGTACCAGAGTTATTTATTAACATTTCATCTTCTATTGAATTAAAAAAGCAAGCACTTGATGAATATAAATCTCAGCTTGCTGGTAATTCATCAAGATCAACTAATGCTTGCTTAGCGCTTGCAAAATTTAGAGGAAGTCAAAATAATTGTGATTATGCAGAGGCCTTCAAGGTAATAAGATTTATTATTTAATTTTTAGAGGGATTATAGTGTTTACAGAATTAAATAAGTTAACGCGGTCTCAAAAAAAATTTACTGTAATCTTGGTTGATTGCTTGCTCGTTCAAATATCAATGTTTGCTTCATTGTGTCTTCGTTATGGAGATTTTGTCTATCCAATTGGAAGCCAGTGGTACCTATTTTTTTTAAGCACACTCCTGGTATATCCAATATTTAGCATATATGGTCTGTACTCAAATATCTTTAGGCAATCAGGAATAAAAACATTACCAATAATATTTTATGCAAATGCAATTTATTGTATAACTTTTTTTGTCTCAGTAATTTTATTGCAGTACTACCTTTCATTAAACAATAATTCTTTTTTTGGAAGTATTCCTCGTTCGATAGGTATTATACATCCTATAATCTTTTACGTTTTAATAATTACAAACCGATTTTTTATTGCTTATACATATCAATATCTCATTAAAAATAAAAATATATCAAAAAGAACTATAATTTATGGAGCTGGTGAGAACGGTGTCCAACTTTTAAGTCTTGTTGAAAAAAATACCTCAGTAGTTGGTTTCATAGATGATGATGAGAGTAAACATAACAAAATTATTAATGGTATAAAAGTATACAATTTTGAAGATTTGGATACTTTAATTGATAAAGGTAAAGCGACTGAAATTATTGTTGCAATTAATAAGATTACATCAGTTGAAAGAACTGAAATACTCTCAAAATTATCGTCTAAGCCTGTAAGAGTAAGGTTTATGCCAAATGTATTTGATTTTGTAAACGACGCTACATCAATACTTGCATTGCAGGACATAAAAATAGAAGATTTAGTAGAAAGAGATATTTTAATTAATAATTTGCAAACAAGTAAAATCCTTGGAAAAGGGATCTTAATTACAGGGGCTGGAGGATCTATAGGCTCCGAATTGAGTAGGCAAATTATGGCATTAAACCCTAAATTTGTTTTACTTGTCGATCACAGTGAAATTAATCTTTATAATATATTTAAAGAAGTTTCAGAAATTAAAATTAAAAAAAATCTAGACATAATCATAGAGCCAATTCTTCTCAATATAAAAAATGAGGATAGAATAAAAAAAATATTCTGTTCATATGATATAAATTTTTTATTTCATGCCGCAGCATATAAGCATGTAGATTTAGTTGAAAATAATATAACTGAGGCGATTGAAAATAATATCAAAGGTACTATGGTTATTTCTGATCTAGCCAAAGAATTTGAAATAGATAATTTTGTTCTTGTTTCAACTGATAAAGCCGTCAGGCCAACGACTGCAATGGGAGCAACAAAAAGACTATCTGAACTGTATATTCAAGGATTATCAAGAAATCAATCAATCAAAACTAAATATTCTATTGTAAGATTTGGAAATGTTTTAAACTCCTCTGGTTCAGTTGTTCCACTTTTTCACAAACAAATTTTAAACGGTGGACCTATCACTGTAACGGACCCTGAAGTTAGTAGGTATTTCATGACTATTCCTGAAGCAGTAAGATTAGTATTAGAGTCTTCATTTTCAGCCATAGGAGGTGAAGTCTTTGTTTTAGATATGGGAAAACCAATTAAAATTATAGATTTAGCCAGGAAAATGATCCGATTATCCGGATTAGTTGAAAAATCTGAAAAAACTCCATTCGGTGATATAGAGATAAAGATAATAGGCCTTAAAAAAGAAGAAAAATTAACTGAAGAACTTTTGATTGATAGCGATATGATAAAAACCTCTAGCAAATATATTTTTATCGAAAAGGAAAAAGAATTTGATTTCAATAACCTAAGATCTCAAATTGATGATTTATTTCATGAGAATAGACAAAACAATAGTGTCACCTCGAGAGACAAACTTTTTAAAATAATGAGCAACTATGAGTAATATTTTATAATATTATTGATAGCTTCCTCCTCCATAAGTAGCCTTGTTTCATAAGTAAATGAGCCAATATGCGGAGTTAGAACCAATTCACTTTTTTTAAGAAGTTTTCCATAATATGGTTCAGTTGGAAAAACATCTAACCAAGCAGATTTGATTATTTTTTTCTGTAATGCATATATTAATAACTTTTCACTTATAATATTACCCCGTGAAGTATTGACTAACAGCGCTCCTTTTTTAATATTTTTTATATTCTTAAAAGTAATAATAGGCTTATCAATATTTACATGAAAAGAAATTAAATCTGCCATTTTAAGAGCTTTATCAAGAGAAAGAATATTTTTATTATTTTTTTTAAGTTTTGGATCGACAACTATTACATTAGTTTTAAACGGTCTTAAAAGTTGATGTACTTTCCTTCCTATTCTTCCGTATCCAACTAAAACAATATTTTTATTATTTAATAAAAAACCTACTTTTCTAATCCAAAGTTTTTCATTCACATTCCTTGACATTTCAATTGTGTTTCTAAAAAGTGAGATAATTGAACCAATTGTCAATTCAGCTACTGCATCAACCGGTGCTTTAGGAGTAGAAAATATTTTTACTTTATTTTTTTTTGCTTCATTAAGATCAATATTATCAGTACCAGATCCGACCCTTGAAATTATATTAATACTTGATTTATCAAATACCTCTTTGTCATAGGTTTCTAACCCAGCTACTACTGAACTAATTTTATTTTTTTTAAGTAACTTAATAAGTTCTTGTTTTGTTAATTTTCTTCCAAATGGATTTTTAATTATATTAAAATTAAGTTTTTTTAGTTTTTGTACTAAATGCTTGCTATTAAAACTTGATGTAGCGATAAGAATATTTTTATTGATCATACAAATTTAAATTATTTTTTTATTAAATAATAAAGTAACTTTTTCTCTAGAAGATATAATTAGATTATGCACTATTAAGTCTGAATTTTTTGATTTCATATCTTTTATTTTATCAAAAACCTTTTTCTTTTTAATATCATGAATAACTAAGTATTTTCTTTCAATTTTTGATAAATAATCAATATTTACAGATATTCTGTTAAATTTCTCATTTTTTCTCTTTGACACTAATAAATATTTATTTTGGTACAAAATTGTTACATCCTTATTAAAAATTGAAGCTATATGACCGTCCAATCCAACACCCAATAATGATAAAGATATTTTTGAAGGATTAGGAAGTTTTTTAATGAATTTTTCACATAATAAATCTTTTTTCATTAAGTGATAGTTTTTTGGTAAAGGTATAATTAAAGGCCTATTTTTTTCTAACATCTTATTTAAAACTTTTTTATAAAATGAATTATTATTTGATAGTTTACTATTTGGTGAGACTAATCTTTCATCACATATAATGAAAGTTAATTTAGATAGGTCAATCTTTTGATTGATGATTGTCCTGTAAAGTTGATAAAACGTTTTACCTCCAGAAATTAATACATTTTTTTCTGATTTTTTTTTTGTAATATCTATAAGTTTACTAATGATGAAATTTGATATTTCGTCATCATTTTCAAATTTTTTTAAAATTAAATTATCATTTTTCATTTTTTTTAATAATTAATTTTATATTATCTATTGTATTGTCCCACTGATTGTCGAAGTAAGGTAAGTTTTTATGAAAATTAACATTCCCTTTTTCAAATTGCTTCTTTACCTTATAATTAAAATTTAATATTTCATCTAAATTATCCAGAAAAATATTTTGAATATTTTCATTAAGAATATTGTATGACTCAGTTAGTTTTGTTTTTTTATTAAAGAATATTTCTTTTTGTAGGATTATATCCCCAGTATCTATGCCCTCATCTATATGATGAATTGTTACTCCGTGTTTTGTATTATTGTACCATGACCAAAAGTTTGGATCTGATCCTCTATTAAGAGGTAAAAGTGAAATATGTAAATTTATTGGAGGCCGCTTACACTGTATTAAATGTTTTCTTTTTATCAGATAGTTATATCCGTATGATATTACTAGATCGTAAGTACTTATATCTTTTTGAAGTAGCTTATCAGTGAATCTATCAACACGATGATTTAACTTAAGTATCGAATAGATTTTAGATTCAATTTTGTTGTTTCCAAGTAAGAGAATTTTCATAAAGATTAATCTTTGCCAAAGATATCACGTGTATATATTTTTTTTTGAACATCTCTTAATTTATTACTATTCCTATTAGCAATAATTATGTCACTTTTCTGCTTAAAATCATTTATGTTTTTAATCACCTCAGAATTAAAAAAAATATTTTCTTTTATAATTGGTTCATAAATAATTACTTCTATTCCTTTAGCTTTGATCCTTTTCATAACGCCTTGTATTGCACTTGTTCTAAAATTATCTGAACCATGTTTCATTACTAGTCTATATATCCCTACTGTTTTAGGATTTTTACTAATTATGCTGTCTGCAATAAAGTTCTTCCTTGTAGTATTTGCTTCAACAATAGCTTGTATCAAATTATTTGGAACACTATTGTAGTTCGCTAACAGTTGCTTCGTATCTTTTGGCAAACAATAACCTCCATATCCAAATGATGGATTGTTATAGTAATCTCCAATTCTTTCATCACTAGATACACCTTCAATTATATTCTTTGTATTTAAATTTTTTAGTTCACTATAACTATCAAGTTCATTAAAAAAAGCAATTCGCATAGCCAAGTAAGTGTTAGAAAAAAGTTTTACAGATTCTGCTTCATCAGAACTCATAAATATAACTTTATTTTTCTTTTTATTTGATATGTCGATTAATAGATCAGCAAATTTCTTAGCCTCGGGTGAATTATCTCCAATAATAATTCTAGACGGAGATAGATTATCTTGGATTGACATTCCTTCACGAAGAAATTCTGGAGAAAAAAAAATATTATCGTGTTTAAATTTTAATTTCATATTCTTTGTAAAACCAACTGGTACGGTAGATTTTATTACAATGATTATTTTTGGATTAGTTTTAACTGACTCTTCAATTATATTTTCAACGACCTCAGTATTGAATTGTCCAGTTTTAATATCATAGTTTGTAGGTGCTGCAATTATTAGATATTCAGAATTGAGATAGGCTTCGCTTGAATTAGAACTTCCCTTTAGCCTTAAATTGTTATTAGCTAGGTAGTTTTGAATTGAAATATCATTTATTGGAGATTTTTTTGAGTTTATAAGACTGATTTTTTCTTTATCTATATCATACAATATAACATCATTTTTTTGTGCTAATAAAATAGACAAAGATAAGCCGACATATCCAGCTCCAACTATAGAAATATTCATAAATTTATTTTTTTTAAGAATGCTATATTATAGATTTTGATAAAAAATAGAAATCTTTTTATAAAACTATGCAGAAGCAGACATTAATTAACTTTTCAAGCTACCTAGTTTATTTTCTACCTCTAGCAATTTTAACTGGGCCTTTACTAGCTGATTTCTCGCTATCAATAGTATCACTCATCTTTTTATATTCAGTAATTAAATATAGAGATTATCAATATTTAAATAATATTTATTTTAAATATTTTTTAACTTTTTACATCTACCTTGTATTCAACTCGTTAATTTCTGAATATCCTCTTTTTTCATTAGAAAATACAATTTTTTATTTTCGTTTTGGAATATTTGCTCTTGCAGTTTGGTATATTTTAGATAACAAAAATAATTTTCTTTATAATTTCAAATTTTATTTACTAATTACATTTATATTCGCACTGATAACTGGATATTATCAATATACATTTTCTGAGACAATTTTGGGAGTTGATACACCATCAACTAGACTCTTATTATTTGGTTCAGAAAAATTAATACTTGGTCAGTACTTAGCAAGATTACTTCCATTTGTGATAGGATTTATAGTTCTAGACTTTAAAAAAACATTTTTTAATTATGTTCTATTATTCATATTATTTGTATCTACAGATTTACTCATATACCTCAGCGGTGAAAGAACAGCTCTAGGATTGTTAATTATCTCATTCCTATTCATTATTTTTTTATCTAGTAAACTAAAAATATTTAGACTTACATCAATATTTGTATCAATATTAATTATCGTTTATGTATCAATGTTGGATACAGATATAAAAAAAAGAAATATTGACTATACAATCAATCAACTAGGCATAAAACAATCTCAAACAATCCTAGCTTTCTCATTTAATCATGACACACTTTTCAAAACATCTTTAAATATGTTTATTGATAATCCACTTTTTGGTATTGGGCCAAATAACTATAGAAAATTATGTGATAATAGTAAGTATAAAATAAACGATAGATCTTGTTCAAACCACCCACATAATAGTTATTTTCAAATTTTGTCTGAAACGGGCCTTATTGGAATGAGCCTATTTCTGCTACCGTCATTGATATTAATTAAACTAATTTATAGACACACCAAAACAATATTCAGAAATAAAACTAGATTTTTGAATGATTATCAAATTTGTTTGATTGCATGTTTTGTTTGTACTTTATGGCCAATTATACCTACTTTGAATTTTTTTACTAATTGGATCAATGTGATTTATTATCTACCAGTCGGTTTTTTTCTTCATTCACTTAACAATAAAAATAAATTAAATTTGAATTCAAATTAAATTTGATAATTTTTTATACTATAATGTAAAAAAACTTGGTTATTTTTTTGTATTTATTTATAAGATAAGTGTTATCTTAACAAATGATATTATTAATACATTTTTTCTTATGACACAATTAAGCCCAGTAGACTCAAGAAAAGAATTAAGCATATTTGATCTAATTGATTTAATTATTAATAATATATTCATAATTGTAACTTTATTAGTAATTGGGGCTTTGGCCGGAATTTTTTTTATAACTAATAAAGAAGTAATTTTTAAATCTGAACTTGAAATCATTCCCATAAACGAGAGTCAAATGTTTCAATATGAGATACTTAATTCGAAATATAATGCATCAATGTACAGTACTAATAATGATATGAGTTTTTTTATTGAAAGAGAAGAATTTATTAATCCAGAAAAACTTCTAAATACTTTTCTTAATGAGTTCAAAAAATATTTAGCATTCGAGGAAGTTATCTCTAATTCTCAAATATATAATGAAATTGATCCAATGTTAATAGCTAAGAATTTTAAATTAGTTGCGCCTACTAATTTAAAAGATCAATTTGATTACTATAAAATTACTTATGAAACTCTTGAAAAAGATAAAGTACAGAATCTAAGCTTAGTTATAAATGTTGTAGATTTGATTAATCAAGAAGTAGGTCAACAATTTATTGATATGCTAGCAATAACAATTGAAAATCAAATCAAAAGTCAAGAATTACAAATCGCAAGTTTACAAATTTCTTTGGATTCACAAAAGGAATTAATTGAAATTTCAAACAATAGAAAAATATCAAATTTGCAAGATCAGATTGAAATAGCAAAAACATTAGATTTAGCTGTTCCAAATACAAACATACTTAATGATTCAATTATTTTTAATAATGAATACTTGAGAGGATATACAGCTTTGGAGAAAGAATTAGAAATAGTTTTAAGGGATAAGAAAAATTTAATGAAAAATACTGATTACTATAAGGCTTATCAAGACCTTAAAAATTCAAAAACTGATTTACTGCAATTACAAAATATATCAAATCTTGAACATAATATAAACGTTGATCAGTTTAAGTCTGTAAACATAGATAAAAGACTAATAAAATATGAAGAAGGACGTACTACTAGCATAATAATCTCTTCTTTAATAGGTGGTCTTTTAGGTATGTTTGTGGGTATTCTAATAGGATTCATAAGATTTATTTATCTCAGCTACAAAAATGAAAAAAACCTTATATAAATCTGAAAAAGAAAATTATGTGGAAAGTAAAAAAATCAAAAATTCATGGTCATGGAATTATTGCTACAGAAAATATCAAAAAAGGCACAAAGGTAATTGAATATATTGGTGAAAAAGTAACAAGAGCAGAAGGTAATAAACGATCAGAAAATAGAATTAAAAAATACCTAAACTCAAATAGAACCGGATCTGTATATATTTTTGAACTTAATAGTAAATATGATATCGATGGTTCACCCAAATATAATAAGGCTAGATATATAAATCATTCATGTAACCCAAATTGTGAGGTTGACATAATTAAAAATCAGATCTGGATTTCATCGATTAAAGATATAAGAAAAGGTGAAGAGCTAAGCTATGACTATGGTTACGAGTTTGATAAAGATGACTATAAAGATCATTTATGTAGATGTGGATCAAAGATATGTTTAGGTTTTATTATTTCATCTGATGACTGGCCTAAATATAAGAAACATATAGAAAGATTAATAAAAAAAAGAAATAAATCTTCATGATATTAATAACTGGCGGATGCGGCTATTTGGGATCACATTGCGCAGTAAAATTAATTAAATCTGGTTTTGAAGTTGTTATCTTAGATAATTTAAGAAATAGTGATGCTTCTACAATTGATAAAATTAAATCAATAACAAAGAAGAATTGTGAATTTGTTGAGTCTGATATTAGAGATCAAAAAAATCTAAAGAAAGTTTTTGAAAAATATAATTTCGATATTGTTTTTCATTTTGCTGGATTAAAATCAATAAATGAAAGTTTAAAATTCAGCGATGAATATTTTTCATGTAATGTCAGTGGTGCTGAGACATTAATAAACCAAATGAAAACATCATCAGTTAATAAAATAATTTTTTCATCTTCAGCAACTGTATATGGTGAAAATTTTAAACCTCCATGGTCTGAGACACTCAAAAATTTAAATCCTAATAATGTTTATGCACAGACGAAACTTATGGTCGAGAAACTTTTGTATTCATTAACACTTGAAAGAAAGGATTTTAAAGTTGGAATCCTCAGATATTTTAATCCTATTGGAAACCATGAGTCAGGTCTATTAGGAGATAGACTCGATAGATCCACCAATTTAGTACCAGCAATTATTAATACTATTTTAGGAAAACAGAGTTTTGTTGAAGTTTTTGGTAATGATTATCAAACAAATGATGGAACTGGAGTTCGAGATTATATTCATGTTAATGACTTAATTGATGGGCATTTAAAAGCATATGATTTCATAGAAAAAAATGGTGGATATAATATTTGGAACCTTGGAATGGGAAGGGGATATTCTGTTTTAGAGTTAATAAATTGTTTTGAGTCTTATTTAGACTCAAAAATTCCTATAAAATTTAAAAGAAGAAGGGAAGGTGATCTTGACCAATATTGGGCAGATGTGTCTAAAGCAAAAAAAGAATTGGGTTGGATAGCAAAAAAAAATCTCAATGACATGACCTCAGATACATTAACTTACGTCAGTAGGTTAAAAGAAGAGTGTTAATATTTAATTTTTAAGAAATATATTATATTTATTTTTATCTCTTGCATTCTCTATTTGATTTTGTCTTACTCTTGATTTTTTTTTCTGTTCTTCACTTCTTTCATTATAACAATACGGACAGCTTACTCCTTTAATATAATTTGCCGACAAAGTATCCTTTTTTGTAATGGGCCTCCTACATCCAAAACATTGAATATATTTACCTTTATTAAGTTCTTTGTTTATAGTTACTCTATTATCAAAAACAAAACATTCCCCTTTCCAAAGAGTGTTATGGTTATTATTTTTTACATAATCTAAATAATTAATTATACCTCCTTTTAATTGATAAATGTTTTTATAGCCGTTGATTTTTAAAAAAGCTGATACTTTTTCACACCTAATACCACCAGTGCAGTACATTGCAATGGTATCATTTTTGTCAATTTTCATTTTTTTCAGCGATTTAGGAAATTCTCTAAAACTTTTTGTTTTTGGATTAATTGCGTTTCTAAATTTGCCAATATCAATCTCAAAATTATTTCTTACATCAATTACCTTAATATCTTTATTTTTAAGAAATTTATTCCATTCTGAAGGATCTATATGATTTTTATTTGAACTGCTTATATCTACTACACCTTTTCCAAGAGAAACAATTTCTTTTTTTAATCTTACTTTCATTCTGTTAAAAGGTAAAAAAGATGATTTGTTAACTTTTAAATTTAACTTTCTGATTTTTAACGTATTTCTTATAAATTTTAATATTTTATCCAAGTCTTTCTTTTTAGCAGATAATGTACCGTTAATTCCTTCATCTGCTAATAATATTGTGCCCCTGACATGATATAATGAAAGTTGTTTGTCCAGACTATTCTTTATTAATTTCTTATCTGTAATTTTAGTGAAACGATAAAATGAATATACTGAAAACTTATTTTTCATCTTTGATGCCATATGTTACTTTTTTTAAATATTCTGTAAGTTCCATACGATCTTTAATGTGAGAAATACTACTATAGTTTATTATTTTTCCCGCATAAATTATTATTTCTTTACCAATTTTTTTTCTTGTTTCATGAATGTATGATGAATATTTAAGAGTGCTACTTTTAATTTTTGATGCAAATAAATGAAATAATAAACCATTTTTACCGTCAAAATATATAGGGAGAATGTCAGTTTTCGTTTGATGAGCTAATTTTGCTGGGAAAGTCTTCCATTCATCATCTTCTGCATCAGATTTTAAATTTTTTGCCACTGAAACACTTCCAGAAGGAAAAATAATAAGGACGCCATCATTTTCAAGATGATTTCTTGCCTTCATAGCTGTAGATAAATTAAATTTGATAGTAGATTTATTTGTTCCACTGAAATCAACTGGTAAAATATATTCCTCCAACTGAGGTAGAAATTTTAAAGTTTCATGTGTCATTATTTTATAATCTGGCCTCACTTGTGAAACTAAAGAACATAAAATTAAACCATCTATGATACCAAAAGGATGATTTGCTATAACTATCAATGAACCTATTTTAGGTATAGAAATTTTATTTTTAGACTTATTAAAAACTTTAATATCCATTACTTCGAGAATATCGGTCCAAAAATCTCTGGGATCATTTTTATTTTCTGAATATTGACTATAAAGTTTTTCTAGTTTCTTTTTGCCAGTAGCACGTTCAATAGTTTTGATAATTAAACGTTGAGCAAAGTTATGCTCAACTTTTGATGCGTATGAAAAGTTTATTTTATTCATTTTAATATTCAACAGGAATAGGATCTAAACTTCTCCAAAAATACCAGGTAGCTACAGATCTCCAAGGCCTCCATTTTTTTGATAGACTTATAGCATGCTCTCTAGAGATTGGATAACTAAGATTATAACAATTACAAATTCCTCTTATGAGCCCAATATCGTCAATAGGAAATACATCTGGTCTACATAAATTAAAAATTAAATACATTTCTGCAGTCCATCTTCCGATCCCTTTAACTTTTACAAGATTATTAATTATCTCTTCGTCATTTAAATTTGGCCAGACAGTTGGGTCTATGTCTTTTTGTAAAAAAGCTTGTGAAAGTGATTTTATATATGATATTTTCTGACGAGATAAACCACATGATTTAAGTGTCATAAAATGTGTTTTAGAAATCATTTTGGGATTAATTTTCTTTACTTTAAATTCAATTCTGTCCCAGACTGCTTGAGCAGCCCTTACAGAAATTTGCTGACCCACAATAGATCTCGATAAAGTATAAAATGGATCTGATTTTGAAAATAAGAAATCATAAGGATAATTGTTAATAATCTTTCCTAATTTTTTGTCTCTCTTAATAAGATCTCTTTTAGCTTTTTCCCAGAAATAAGGCTTTTCCATCAATCATTAAAATTTTTATTGTCATATAGTCCATAAAATGTTTTATTTCCATTCTTAATTCAATATGGAGATTTATTATGGCAGATGTAGCCACTTTATTAGCTGAATTCCAAAAAGGCATCGAGGGCAAAGATACTGGTCTTGGAGCAACTGTTAAATTTGATTTTGAAGGAGCTGGATGCATTTTCTTAGATGGAAAATCAAATCCTAATACTGTTTCCGACGAAGATAAAGATGCTGATTGTACTTTGTCTATGTCACTTGAAACATTTGAACAGATGAGATCTGGTGAGGTAGATGGAACTTCAGCTTTTATGCAAGGTAAATTAAAAGTGTCAGGCGATATGTCAATTGCTATGAAACTGCAGTCTGTAATGGACGCTCTTGCTTAAAATAGATAAAAATTAATTTTATTAAACCCAGTTAATTATAACTGGGTTTTTTTTTAATTATTTTAATAATTCTATTTAATAGTTTTTTATTGTTACAAGCGATAATTCTCCCACCAGAAATAATTTCATTGTTTTCCCAAGTTTTAAGTATTCCACCTGCGTTTACTATAATAGGTTCTAGTGCTCTTATATCCCAGGGCTTGAGACCACTTTCAATAACAATATCTACATGACCATCAGCTAATAAACAATAACTATAACAATCTCCACCAAGTCTTGTTGATTTAACTTCTTTACTAACTTTTTCAAATGACTTTTGATCTGACTTGTTTGCAAAAACATAAGGTGAGGTAGTGTTAAGTACACAATTTTTTAGTTTAAAACTATCATTTACTTTTAGATTATGTTTCTTACCTTTAACAATTTTATAAGATATATTTGAATAACCGACATATCTTTCATCTAAAGCTGGAATATCAGCAATACCAAGAATTATTCTGTTATTTTTTGCTAAAGAGATCAAAGTTCCCCATAATGGAACTCCTTGTATAAAAGATTTTGTTCCATCAATTGGATCAATACACCATTCGTAATCACTTTCTCTAATAACACTTTCTTCTTCTCCTAATATAGAATGATCAGGGTAACGATGATTTATAAGTTTATTAATTTTTTTTTGAATTGTAATATCAGCTATTGTAACTGGATCAAAAATATTTTTCTCTTTTGAAGTAATTTTAAGTTTTTTTTTAAAATACTTAAGTGATATTTTTCTTGCATTATCAGCAAGAAAGTTTGCAAATACAACAAATTTTATTATATTTTTATCCATAATACATTTACCATTATTAATACATTGAATGTTAACATAATTTTATGAACAAAAATATTATCCTTTTTTTATTATTTATCCTAATACCCATATCATCGAAAGCCAATTCAATACTAGAATCAATTATAATTGGTGATAGAGAACCTATAGAGCAACCAATAGAAACCTATGAAGCCTCAAAAAGTTCTTATCCAGATCCTTTTTCAGAAGATGAAATAATATTTTCTATAACAAACGAAAATTATTTAGAATTTTCAGAAAATTTACTTACAAGCGGCCAAGTAGAAATGTTTAGTAAATATCCAGAAACCTTTAAAATGAATATTTATAAATCTCGAAGAAGTTGTGCTGTACCACCAGAAGTTCTCACTCTTACCAAATCTAATGCGACACTCACTGATGAAGGCGAAGGCATTGAGGGTGTTGTTGGAAGTATTCCATTTCCAAAACCATCTGAAGCTCTGCATCATGTATGGAACCATATCTTGAGATATAGAGGAGTTGAAATAAGTGGATCGTCTCCTTTTTTTATTATTGACCCTGATGGTTCTAGATTCCTTGGTGCAGGAGAAGCAATCGCAAAAAATTTTTGGAACCCATTTACAAAAAATGACAAGGGTTTACAGGGTATGCTTATGACAAAAGTAACTCAACCACCAAGATTAGCAGACGCATCAACCTTAGTTATTGAGTCATTGAATGCTTTTAGGACTCCCAGGAAAGCATGGGTTTATAATCCAGGCACTAGGAGGGTAAGAAGAGCACCAGACATAGCTTACGATTACAAACCAAGTGCAAGTCAAGGTTTAACAACTACAGATCAATTTGATGGATTTAATGGAGCAAAAGATAGATACAATTGGGAAAATTTAGGGTCACAAGTGAGACTGATGCCATATAATGCCTATAAATTTCATGAAACTCCAATGAAAGAAGTATTAAATCCATATCATGTTAATCAAGACTTTTTGAGATACGAATTAGTTAATGTTAACGTAGTGAAAGCAGAACTAAAAACTGATAAAAGACATATTATACCTGAAAGAGTTATGTATTTTGATGTTGATAGTCAT
>CEQY01200782.1_pt1 | contig 198466 bp, 191 predicted proteins | sample 361391 | NCBI WGS metagenome assembly CEQY01 (sample SAMEA2621075, study PRJEB7988) | marine metagenome | isolation source: saline water (ENVO:00002010), including | reverse complement strand
GTAGAGCCGTAGAGCCGGCTTTTTTAAAAATTCAAACTTTTTTAACCTTAACGGTTCGAATAGTTTGACAAATGGTGCCCCAGGAGGGAGTCGAACCCCCACGCCTTTCGGCACTAGATCCTAAGTCTAGCGTGTCTGCCAATTCCACCACTAGGGCACGTGGAATAGAGGTTTTATTCGATGATGGGGGGATTGGCAAGAAGAAAGTTGTTTTTTAGAAGAATGCTTTTGGCTTATTTTAGAGATACTTTTAAGTGTTTTAAAAAGAAAGAAAAAAACCTTTGTTTTCAGATACTTACAGAGGCGACAGACTTGCTTCAGTTTTCTTGAGATTGAAATTTGTATTTAAAGAGTACTAAGTTTAAGCATTTTTAGGGCGGCCAAAGCTACTATCCTTATCGCCTGAAAACCATAGCTTTAACTCTTTAAAATCTAAAATCAGACTAACAATATTGACGATAATCATTCCATAAACCCAGGCTATCTCAAGCGGACTCATTTCAATGGTAATGGTATTTCGCAACAAATAAACCATCATAGGTAACCAAAACATATGAGCCATTGCCATTATTCTTTTGTAGCCATATTTTTTGTGGATTATTAACTGGCTCACGAACACTAAAACAAAAACAGATGCGACCAGCTTTGCTTGCCACAAGTTGAGCAATAAAATTGGCCAAATAAAGTTATAGAGGAGAATTAAAAAACACCAAAAACGATGTAGTAAACTAGTTTTCCAAATGTCTTTTAAGAAAGCTTTCATCCAATTCCCCCCACTCTTTTAGTTTACAGTTAGCCTAGTCAAAAACTCAAGGATTAGCCTTGAAAAAGCAGCTTCTTCCCTCTCGTTTAAACCCTCCTAGCAACAGAAACACAAAGTTTAGAGGGCTTGGCAAAAAAAAACCTCCACAGTCAAATGTAGAGGCTTTCTATCTTTTCGTAAGAACTAACTACTTCTTATCAATGATCTTTCTGTAGTCAGGAGCTTTCATTAACTCCATCAATTCTTTTTCGTTATCCATTTCAATACGGATCAACCAACCGTCTTCCATCGGAGAATCGTTAACAGGACCTGGATTATCGATTAGCATTTCATTTACTTCGATTAATGTTCCTGAAACTGGAGCGTATAAATCACTTACTGCTTTTACACTCTCTACAACACCAAAAGTTTGGTTTTGAACTACTTTTGATCCTGCTTCAGGAATTTCAACATACACTACTTCGCCTAAGCTTTCTTGCGCATAAGTCGTGATACCTACGGTTACAATGTTTTCATCTACCAAAGCCCACTCATGATCTTTTGTATAATAAAATTCTTCAGGTATTACTTTCATCTCTATGCTCCTTTAGGGTCTACAAATGGCGTTTTAGTCACAACAGCCTTGGCTTTTCTGCCTCTTATATCAACAAAAATTTCTTGGCCTATCTTTTCAAATCCTAGCGAAACATACGCAATTCCAATGCCTTTGGCAAGACTTGGGCTTTGTGTTCCACTAGTTACATATCCAATTTCTTGACCATCCGCAGAAAAAACCTTGTATCCATCTCTTGGAATTCCACGGTCTTCAATGCTAAAGCCAATTAACTTTCTTTTTAATCCAGATTCTTTATAATTTACAGCCGCATCCTTACCAATAAAATCACCCTTAGCAGGTTTTACAACCCATCCCAGTGCTGCCTCAAAAGGATTAGTCTCATCCGTGATTTCATGGCCATAAAGGCTATACTTCATTTCAGTTCTTAAGGTATCACGAGCACCCAAGCCAATTGGCATCACGCCAAAGTCTGCGCCTTTATTTAACAACTCACGCCATAGTTTAACAGCAACAGCGTTTGGACAAAAGATTTCGTAACCATCCTCACCAGTGTAACCAGTTCTTGCGACTATGCATTCTTCGCCGTCAAAGTTTTCTGTGGCAAAGGAAAAGGAAGCTACATCTTTCACAGTCGCTGAAAAGATTTTCGCTAAAAGCTCAGGAGATTTCTTACCCTGCACAGCTATTTGCGACCAATCGGCACTTTCATTTTTTAACTCAGCACCTTGATTGTGTTTCTCAAACCAAGCAAAGTCTTTGTCAGAATTGGCTGCATTAACACAAACCATATACTCTTGATTTTCCTTCAAGCAGTAAATGATAATATCATCAACAACTCCACCTTCTTCATTTAAAATCAAAGAATACTGAGCCTTACCTTCCTGCAACTTACTGACATCATTTGTTGTCATATACTGGAGGCTCTTTAAGGCGTTTTCTCCTCGGAAAAATACCTCTCCCATATGAGAAACATCAAAAAGACCAATGTTTGATCGTACATTTAAATGTTCATCTTTTAGATTTGTATATTGAATTGGCAAATACCAACCAGCAAAATCTACCATTCTTGCACCGGCCGCTTCATGCTCGCCAGCAAGAGGAGTTTTTTTAACCTCAGACATAGTTCCTCCTAAAAGCCCCAATTTGGCGTTTCAATGCTTGGAAGTCAATCTATGAACAGCAGACACTTAGCACTAATTAAGCTTGCCTGCTTCAAAAAGAAGCAAAGTGTTTTTTAAAAGACCCGCAATTGTCATTGGCCCTACTCCCCCTGGCACCGGGCTAAGGGCGAAAGCCTTTTCGTCCATAGCCAATGGATTCACATCTCCGATTAGCTTTCCCTCTTGACGATGAATGCCAACATCCACCACAGAGGCACCCTCTTTAATAAAAGAGGAATCGATCAAATGAGGAATTCCCGCTGCTGCAACGAGAATATCGGCTTTCAAACAATGAGCTTTTAGATCTTTTGTTTTACTATGACAAATTGTAACCGTAGCATTCTCATTCAATAATAACTGCGCCATAGGTTTACCAACAATATTAGACCTACCAACTACAACAGCTTCTTTTCCCGCTATGTCGATATCCTTAGCCTTTAACATTTCAATTACCCCGGCCGGAGTGCAAGGCTTAACCAATGGACGACCTAAAGCTAACAAACCCTGATTGTATGCCGTTAAACAGTCAGCATCTTTGCTTGGAGAAATTTTCTCAATGGCGGAAAATGCATCCAAAGGTTTAGGTAAAGGAAGCTGCAGTAATATTGCATGGGTTTTAGAGTCAGAGTTTAATTTTTCAATGAGTTGCTCTAACTCATCCTGACTAGAAGACGCTGAGAGACGAATGACTTCGCTTTCCATGCCGATTTGAGCACAGGCCTTCTCTTTATGACCAACATAAACCTGACTGGCGGGATCTTCTCCAACTAGAATTACGCTCAATTTTGGTTTTTGTGACAAAGAAGAAATTTCTGCCTTTAATTCATCTTTTATTTTTGTTGCGATTCGTTTTCCGTCTAATAAAATCATATAAAGCCTCTGCCAAGTTTGTATCTCAAGTTTACCAGAAACTACAGGTTTAACACTGTGAGCCTTCCTAATTTTAATTTAATTAGAAAAATAATAGACTCAAAAATCAAAACGCTATGTTAAAGCTATTGCCCTTCTTGATCGAGCTTCTCGTAATATCGCGATCTCTTAGAAAGCTCCATTAAATTGTCCATAATCTGATTTTTAATAGGGTCTTCATCATCCAAAGTATCTCTATTCATCGCTAAAATTGCGATGGTTATGGGATTATTCACTTCGTGACTTAAAGTGGCAAAAAAACGTTCCTCGGTTTCTTGTTGGGATTTCTTTTTAATCGCTACCTGAATTAACTTGCGATAGCCTTCAAAAACATAGGAATAACCAAAACTCAACAACATAGCTCCTGTCAGACTAAAAAGAACACTTAATTTAGGAGGCTGACTAAAATTCATAAACTCAGGAACCAATGAAAAGTGTGTCATTGCCCAAATGATTGGTGGCAAGAACACATATAAAACCAAAAACATAATGGCGTACCGAATGCCGTACAAAAAGGATGCTAGAACAATTGTTGGAGGAACCCAAGCAATCATGATTGAATTAAAGTCTCCCACACCTATCAAACGAACCAACTGGGAAACACCTAAAAAAACGGTAATTAACAACAACACACTTCGAAATTTCTTATACTTAAAGTACTCAAACAAACCGTACACACTAATGGCTAAAATCATATAGAGATCAGCCGCTAGAAAAGAAGGACCTCGAGTGTATTTCCAATTAATAAAAATTAAGAACACCGAGATAAACAAGCTAAATGGTAGGATTACAATGGAGCACTGTTTTAATATTTTTTTTCTAAACTGACTCAATCTTCATCCCTTTGCCATAAACGATATACTTTTCGGTCAATCTGCATTTCTTCTCGCTCTGAAAGCCTGTGAATTTCTGATAAAGCGGCTTCAATCCTACCAAAGGCCCTCAAAAAAGTTGCATATCCCTTTGGATTCCTCTCTGCAAACCTTTGAAAGTAGGAGTCCGAAAGCTGAGTTCTGATTTCGTCAACGAAAGAATCAACCTGTTCCTTGTGGGTTTTACTGAGGTTTTCTAATTTACTCGAAACCTGCTTTTTGTAATAGGCACTCTCGTAAAACTTAATTTGTAAGTTAACAAAGAAAACCGTACCAAAGGTTAAAACCAACACATAATAGTAAATCCCGATTTCTACCAAAAAGTTTTCTCTAGGGATTTCCGTGGAGTAAAAGCTTGCATGATAGGCCAAAGCAATGAGATACAAGGAAACTACAATAGCTGCAGGTCTTCCTAAAACAAAATAACTGCATACACCAACTAAAGGAAAAATACTGAACAAAGAAATAAAACTAAAACTTGAATTTAATGTGTAGAAACTAATAGGACCAAGTACAGCTAAACTCAGGAAAAAAATCGACCAGCCAGGAAACTTTTTACGACAGCTAATGCTCGCAAAAACTACGGCAGAAGTAATCAACATCAAAATACAATAAGCCATTTCAGAACGTTCGATGTAGATATTAGTAACAATCACCAAGTTAATTAAAAAAATTAAAATCCCTAAACAAAAGATGGAAACATTTCTATATTTCTCTGACATGAATAGTTCGTTGCCAAAAAAAGTTTGAAACCGCCCCCTTTGAAAGCCGTCACTTTTCAACTCTTTACCCCTTAAAAGTAATCATTGTATTTTGAGAATTGTTTATCAGTAACTAAAGTCTAAACTTTTCTCTGTAACTTTCAAACTCTTTTGAGCGCTGTGCTAATTGATTCAAATTTTCTAATATTCGGTCTCGCCTAGGATCTTCAGCATTTTGATAGTTTCTATTCAGGGCTAAAGTGGCAATGTTAATCGGATTGTTAATCTCGTGACTCAATGTCGCAAAAAACTTTTCTTCCGTTTCTGAACGGGAGTTTTTCTTTAAGGCGAGTTGGATTCTCCTACGGTACAGCTCAAATACATAAGTAAAACAAAGACTTGCGCTAAGAGCACCTAGCAAGCTAACAAAAATTTTGCTTGAAGAATATGGCTCCAATATAAACAAATTTGGCAAGCTTTTTCCTGACATGCCTAAAAAAATTAAAATAGGTACTGTGCTATAAAGGATGATAAAGGATATAGCAAATCGCAGGCTGTAAACAAAAGATATCAACAAAAGACTCGGTGGAATCCAGGCCATGCTGATCGTACTTATTTCTGATTGTGACAGAATTCGGTAAATTTGAGAGCCTCCAAGATACACGAACACAATAAATTTTAACATCCGCAGTTCGCGAAAAATTAAATACTCTAACAAACCTAGGATACTTAAAAACATATAGAGGTACTGGTCTAAGTTTCTCAGCAAGTTTTTATCGTCCATGAAAAAATCAGCAATCGTCATCAAGAATGATATTACGAAAATCGTTGGCAATATAAAGGCACTACTTTGCGCAAGAACTTCAGTTCGAAAATCTACTATCATTTTTCTGTTGGCCATAGATCGTATACCTTATCAACGCTATTCAATTCTGAACGAGTGCCTAATTTATGAATTTCTTGTAGAGTATTTTCAATTCTTTGAAAAGAGCGCTGAAAAACTTCATAGGATTTCAAATCCCTTTGCTGAAGATCATCCATAAACTCTGGACTCATTTCCTCCTGAATGTTTTTAATTAAAACAGAAATTTGCTGTTTGTGGGTGTTAGTCAACTCCTGAAGTTTAAGATTTTCCTCGGTATTATAGACATTGCGCTCATAATGAACGATTTGAAGTCGTATGTAGTAGATCAAGCCAAAAGTTATAAACAGTGTCGAAAAGTAAATAATGTGCTCTACCAAAGGGTTCGTTTTGACAAAGAATTGAGGAGAACGAATCACAAAATAAGCCAATGTAGAAAAAAACATCGAATAAAAAACCGTCGCCACCTGCCCTAGTAAAAAATAGATACAAATGCTAATCAAGGGAAACAGATTCAACAAAGCAATCCGATTAAATGCAGAGTTCACCAAGTAAAAACAAACTCCAAATATGAAAGCCGTAGAAATTATAATAACGGAAAACACTGGAGAACTTCCTAAGTCTAAGATAAAAACTGTAAACAGCTTTGACAGCCCACTGCAGAAGTTTCAAAATTATTGCGTAATTTCAGGTACTTAACCCCATGAAATCTTTGCCAATTGACCATTTTTTGTAAAAAATGTATATTAGGCCTTGTCGAGGAGATTAAATGCAAACGGATAAAACTACTAAAACGAAAAACACTAAAAATACTGATAACTCGGTAACAGATGCCTTACCTAGCTCGTTTAAAAAATTTCGCAGAATTCCTGAGGTGGAATCTTTTTACCGTTTCATTTTTGAAAATGATCTTCGCAAAGAAGGAAAAGTAATCATCGATAAAATTCTTCTTAAAAGAAAGCTTATTCGCATGGCTGCAAAAAACGCTAGTAAAAAAACTAGCCGTGCTAAAACCGCTAAGCACTAAGATTTTTTAAAAACTAAAAGTAAAACAAAAAGCTCCATTTTTATGGAGCTTTTTGTTCGTAGATACACTAGTGTTGGTTGAATTCCTTCCTAAAAAGCGGAAGCAAAATCAGTTCCACCAAAACCCTGGCTTCCTTTTAGAGAATTTGTACCACCTTGCAAATTATAGATATTCTTGAAACCTGCAGCCTGTGCAATCATACAAGCCTGGAATGACTTAGACCCGTCTTCACAAGCAAACAAATAGTTAGCTGACTTGTCTTGTCCTTGTAACCAATTCTCAAACTCATGACCCAATGCCAAATGCAAGGAATTCTCGAAGCCAGCAATATCCGTAGCTGCTTGTTGCCCAAGGTTTACTACTATGTAATTGGAGTTTTCAGCTTCAAAACTATCAGAGTCCATCTCTTTTATTTCGATCCCAGTGAGCTTAGCTACGCCTCGAGCAATGATCTTAGTTTGCTCTGAAATTTTCGAACTAAGGTCACCTGAAAAACTAGACATCTGGTCTTCCAAAACTCCACCTTCCTCTTTAATCATTTCAGACTGTGACTTTACCTCTTTCATCATTTCCACTAAATTCACGAAATAGTTACTCACATTGCCTTCAAGTTCTTTGGTGGCTTCAATGTTCTTTCCGACTTGTTTTACAATATTATCAATGGTCGATTTATTTTCATGTAAACTCTCGGAAATTTCTTTGGCTGCATCTTGACTCATTTGCGCGAGACTCCCCACCTCTTGAGCAACAACGCTAAAACCTCTACCTGCTGCCCCTGCTCTGGCCGCTTCGATCGATGCATTAAAAGAAAGAAGCTGCGCTTTAAATGCAATTTGACTAATCATCTTACTGTGCTCCAAAACTTGTTCGATGATTTTTTGTATCTCTATTAGCTCACGATTTGTTTCGCTTAGCTTTAAAATGTTTTGGCTCATTTCACTATAAGAGCCCTGCACATCTCCACTTCGCATTTGCAAGGTTTGCAAGCCTAAATCAATGTCATCACCTCGCTGAACCATGCCATTAATCTTTTTTTCAAAGTCTAAAATCTTATCTTCAGTTTCTTTGCTAAAATCATTGTTAAATGAAACTGCCGAACGAAAATCCTGCAAAGCTATTTTCTGGGCCTTGGATTGCTCTTCCTGGGTGTTTTTGTGTAATGAAATTGGTGTGGGTGCAGCTAGTTTTTTCGACTCTACTTTATTGTGAGTCTTCGACTTTAAATTTTTAGAGAATTTTTTTTGTAATTTTTTGGTTGCCCTCGACACCCATTTAGAGAACTGCATTGATTTCTCCCTTTGCTAATTCACCTATGTTTTATCGGTCCAGATCTAAAAATTGTTTATATATTCATGAAAGCTTTAGAAATCTAGGAGATTAATCTAGTCTAAAGGGGTACTGAAAAAGACAGGTATCATTTTAATACAGAGGTTAAATATGAAACAACTTATCTATCTATTTGCTGTAAGTCTACTAAGCCTTCCACAAGCTTTCGCAGCCGAAAAATCCTTGGTGCTAGCCGGTGGATGTTTCTGGTGCATGGAAAAACCTTTTGAAGAAATAAAAGGTGTGAAAAGTGTTACTTCAGGTTTTTCAGGAGGTGATCTGGTAAAGCCCAGCTACAAGAAAGTTGCCAGTGGAAGTACTAAGCACATTGAAGTGGTAGAGATTAAATATGATGACGATCTAGTTAGCTTTTATGATTTACTAAAAGTCTTTTGGCTACAAATAAATCCAACCGATTCTGGTGGGCAATTCGTAGATCGAGGACATCAATACACAAGTGCCATTTTTTATAATGATGCGGAAGAGAAAAAAATTGCCGAGGCTTTTAAGAAAAAATTAAATGAGCTAAAGATCTATCCAAAGCCCATCGTCACCCCGATCCGTGAAAGCATGGCATTTTACCCTGCCGAGGAATACCACCAAGACTACTACAAAAAGAACCCCATTCGCTACTGGTACTATAGAAATGGCTCTGGACGAGACAAATACCTCAAATCCATATGGAGCGACGAAAATTTAAAAAAATATGAAAGCACATTTAACAAAAATCGGACCAAAAAATCCGACTCGGACTTAAACCCTGCCTAATCCTAGTTTCTAATTTGGCTCTTTCCTTGCTCTCATGAGTGAGCAAAGGAGAGAGTTAAATGAAACCAATCAAAAAACTTAAAAAAGACCAGTCAGGACAAGGTTTAATCGAGTACATCATCATTGTTTCCATCGTCGCTATAGGCTCCATTGCCACTACCAGATACCTTGGAAAACACATCAATCATAAAATTGCCCAAATCACTGATGTAATGCAGGGAAAAGATGCTCGTAAAAACTCTAGCGATAATATAGGCAGAGAGCTTTTGGTCCGTAAAGACCTAGGAAGCTTTTTTAAAGGCGCAAATTCTGGTAATGACTCTAAAGAGCAATAATGATTATCGAGGCTTGTATCGGAATCCTAGTGCAACTTGGACTGCTTACACTATCTTGTTTAGGCAGTCTGATTCTTTGCTTAAACCTTTGTTATGAAACTTGGGTTTACGAAAGTAGTGTCTGTCTAAGCACTCAATCAACAGAGTCTTGCCAACAAACATTGAAAAACAAAATATCCAGGCTTTCCCCTTGGTTTGAAGTCAAAATTTATACGGATAAAAACTATAGCTACAAGTATAGAAAGACATTTACACAGATAGTTCTTCGACTAAAAGACAAATACAAAGAGAGTCCGTTCGCAAGCCTTCTGAAAAGAGATTTAACTTACAGAAGCGCGACCAAAATTCCCACTTACTATAAACCGGTAGGCTCTTATGAAATTTTCTGAATCAGGCTTTATTCATCTCAACCTCTTACCACTAATAAGCGTGATTGTTATATCACAGATGCTTTGTATCTTTTTAATAAAACATTCTAAAGATAAACAAGAGGTGCAGCATTTGTGTTGGAACCAGAGTCTGATTTATCAAGCGAAATTAAGTAATTTCTATAACTACCTAGAAGATAGCTACAATCCAAGCGCAAGAATTCTAAATAAAACTTTACTGCAATTAAATAGATCCATTCGAACAACAACAAATGTCTACGCCCAAGCTGCATTAAGAGCTGCCAGAGAAGCTCTATATCTCAAACAAAAAAGCCTGCACTCGAACATGCAGTCCAAATGGCGAAAAAGTTTAAGTTCGCGTATGCTATTGAGTCAAAAATTAAAGCAAAAGATACATTCATTGAAGTTTGTTAAAAGCCTAAGGCTTAAAGTCGCTCAGCCACAAATCATTCAGAAAGTTCAAAACCCTATGGCCATCGGAAAATCTCCTGAATACAGGATCAAAAACAAGAGTACTTCTACTTTAGCATTTGATTTTAAATATGAAGTCCTTTTTAGAAAGCTGCAAGACATATTGAACTCCGACAAACGAAATATCCAATTAAAGCAAGAATGGCGTTGCCAAACAGAAATTTTAAAATGGAGGAACCAATGGATCACAAAAATCAAAAAGGAAGCATAATGATTGAATTTTGTTTCATTGCATTTTTGTTAGCCTTTGCATGGCAAAAATTTAGCATCGTCTATGAGGTCGAACTAGATAAATACAAGAAGCAACATAGATTCCCTTCCTGGGAAAGAAAATTTAAATAAGAGGATTTTATGAAACACCAAGAAAGCATTCAAAAGATGAATCAAATTATTTTTACCAATAGCGAAGAGCATAGTCGAATTCGCATAATGTTTTTTTCAGCATTAATATTTGTCTGCCTTGTTGTTGGTTTTTTCCAATTACAAGAAAATACAAAGACTAATAGTCAAAGCAGTACTCATTCCCGTCCCCTATTAAGTTATGACACTTTAATCCCTGCGGGATACAATCTCGTCCCTATTGATATTGCCAATGCTGAAAACATCCAAGCCTTAATAGAGGACTCTGCTGTTGTGGATCTATTCATTGGCGGAACTGAAAAAAATCCAAAGAGTAAAAAAGTTGCAAATCAGGTTAGATTATTAAGAGCACCTAAAAACCCTAATCTTTTCGCCATCCTGTGCAAGAGATCCATGACAGAAACCATCATGAATCATGCTGGACCATTTTGGGTGAGTGTCCTAAATCCGGACCAGAAAGGAACTGCCCTTGCAAAAAAACAAAAGCGCATGCGAATAATAAGCAGCGAATAGGAGGTAGCTGTGTTTAGGCTTTTATTGATTCTTTTTTATTTCAATTCACTCAATGCGATGGAGTTACGCATCGGACCTGAAAATCAATCTTACGAACATTTCAAAGTCCAAAGATTGAATACTAGTGCTCCAACTAGAGTCTTAAATCAAAAATTCATTGAGGCTGTTAAACTATACCAATCAAAAAGTTCTCACAAAAGCTTTCGATATTTCAAAGAAGTAGTTGCGGAAGCTTATCAATATGAGTGGCCAGAGGTACAAAGACAAAGTATTGCCTATAGCTTTCTTCGTCTTGCCGAACAGTACTCTGAGAAAAGAGATTTCTTCATAAATGAAGCAAAAAAGTTTTATGACGAAGGCAGTCTAAATACCAACTCATTCGCTAAAAGGACGATGAGAGACCTGAAATCTCGAAGTTTAAAAACCATGGACTTTCCTGTGTTGCATTTTTTTAAGTCCCCTCATTACGTGAGTATTAACTCTCAAAGGATTGACCTAAAAAATTGGGCCAATTTAAAGCTACCAGAAGGACCGATTCGATTAGTGATTTTATCTAGAGGCCAACAAGAGTTTATTTATATTGGAAATACTCAATCTCTGTTAAGCACTAAAATATCCGTTAAGGATTTGGATTTTGGTACGTGCAACTCCCCGAAACTCTTTGATCAAAGTCTTCGAGAAACGAGCTTTCGCATTCAATTCCATAAAAGCTGTTCTTTTCAATACAAGGCGGGGATATTTTTAAAAAACAATGACTACAAAGTAGTTTCGGCTCCAGAGCCTAAATTTGAAAAAACCTATAGACTACCAAAGCTAAAAACACAAAAAACAAAAGCGAAGTGGAAACATTGGGATAAAATCGCTTGGGGCGTAGGTATCATCGCCAGTGGCTTAATCTATCAACATAACAATCGCACAAAAAAAGTGGTCTACACAGAGTAACCACTTTTTTGATTCTTTTGCTGTTCAAAATTGTTTAGCGAGATCCACCATATCCTATTGAACTAGGTACATTTGGACTAATTTGGCCAATACCGTATCCAGTGTATGGCCATCCGGTAGAAAAACCACCGTAAAGACTACCGCCTAATCCACCAAGTCCTAAGCCTATCCCAAGACTTCCAGAACCATAAATACTAGGAATCCCAAAACCTCCACCAATACCGATGCCGCCACCGATACCACCACCTATTCCGGCTTGAGAAGCAAGTTGTGCGGCCTGTTGGTTTAGTTGCGCCATCTGAGTTTGCAATTGCGTCAACTGCTGTGCCGCTTGCATTCGTTGTTGAGTTTGCTGTTGAAGTTGTTGGTAATATGCCATTTGTTGTTGCTGTTGCTGTTGCAACATTTGCATTTGCAATTGCAATTGTTGGGAGTTTCCACCAATGCCGCCAATACCACCGAGTCCACCAAGACCACCTAAACCTCCCATTCCATAAGGATTAAAGAGATTTCCCTGACATGGAGCTTGTATACAACTCATAATACCGTTACCTGAACCAAACATTCCTGGAGTCATCATATTCCAAGGATTTCCAGCCATACTACCCATTCCGGCGTATGCTGATAATCCCCCAAAAGGACTCATCATTGCATAAGGAGAATACATTCCATATGGATTCATCCCCCCCATTAAACCAAGGTTCGCACCTGGCATTCCAGCCATTCCAGAAATTCCTAAGCCTAACATTGGACTCATTTGAGCATATGGACCATACATACTTGCGTAAGGACCAAAAGCTGCCCCCATGGCTCCACCCATTTGCCCCATCATGTGAAATGGAGTTTGAACTCCGAATGGTCCCATTCCACCGTAATACATGCCACCCATAGGGCTCATCATATTTTGACCAAACGGATAACCAAAGGCTCCACCTTGTCCCATCATGGCCATTTGCATAGCGTATGGGTTGTTCATTCCGTAAACACCGCCGAAGCCCATACCGCCCATGCCAGTCAAACCACCCATGGAACCCATTGCACCACCACCACACATATAGGAACCATTCACTAAACCGCTAATGGTACCAATCGCACTTAAACCTAAACCCGAGTAAAGGTTAAAGTTAGGGATTGGCGTATATGTATGACCAGCTCTTGCAGCCATATCAATTGCATTGTTTTGAACCGACTTATAGGCACGTAAACCTAAGTACTGACCAAGGAGACCCGCACCGGCACCTATGATTGATCGGGTTAATAGAGAGTCTCTATCTTCTTTTTGACGGTACCCTGAATATGCACAATCAGCGCACCAGTCACCTTCAATCTCTGCATCATCAATCGCCCGTTTAGCATATTTTTTTGCACGATCTATTCTTTTTTTTGTAACGTCAATAAAGTTCTCTAGTGATTCTTCTTTACCTACGCTTTCAAAATATTCTTCGACATCGTCTTTACAATTGTCATAATTAGTGCCTGAAACAATAGAATTTTTTACTCTACAAAATTCATCCTTATCAATCAAGACGCTACTATCATCGTCCTTACATAGTTTTTTCAATCCAGCCAAATCATCTTGGTTATACTCTTCAGACAAGCCTCTCAATTGACCTGCCCAGTTATCAAACCTTTCAAGCTTTGCAGTATCAGATTCATTTGCAATTACCGAAAACTTAGCTCCTAAACCAAATACTGGCTGCTGTTGAATAGCGGTAATTGTTTCCAATTTTTTACTCGTATCTGCCATTTCTATAATTTCATTAACCATGCGTAACTGTGAGGAAAGTACGTAGCTATCACACTCTGGAGCCTTAGCTTTATAGTTTAAGTCAACCTCAATATCCCCGTCATCATCTACTTTGGGATCAAAAGAATATTTCAAAGAACTCCCACGATCCTTTAGAAAGTTTAAATATTTCTTAAACCTTTTTTCCGCCGCATTTTCATTTGCAGGCTCTTCATAGTCTTCTAAAAACTCTAAGGCATCATCAGTAGCCCCGTTAAATTTATCTTTTTCATCCCTTGCTTGATCTAGAACAGCTCGAAGATGATTATACTCTTCTACTTCATCAATGTCCCCATAACGATCAAAAGCTTCCGTTTCAGCCATACAACCTTGCATACCTGGTGAAAAGCCGGTTCCCCACATATTCCCATACATTTGTGCGTTTGCATTTACACTAAATGCAACTACGATCGAGAGAAAAATCAATCCTTGAATGTTTTTAAAAAGCACTTTCATTCCAATACTCCTAAGCTAGGAAATGAGTCTATTCACTAGTCTTTTCGACCACTTTGCTCCCGAGCTTGACCCAGGTTGAGAAGATCTACACATTGGTCGAGAGCAAAATTGCTTTTTCATTTATATAGTATGCTAGAAAATAGCTTTATACTCAAAAATTCCGCTCTATTTTTAGGCCCTTAGGAGAGTTTCCTGTGGTTATTTCTTCCTTTAAATTGGCTTGTTATAGACCAAGCTGTACTTCGGACTAGTTTGTTTGAAAGTCTCAATTCGAGATGTCTTATCAAACTTCTGATCAAAAAAACTTCAGCCTCAAAACACAGCCTTATCTTTTGTGGTCATTATTTTATTAAAACATAGGCCTAAAATGATAGACCGGAAAAGTCCGGAAGATTAAGTCCGATTTTTGAAAATTAGATCGTAAATAAGTTAATATCGCGTGGCCATTGGCTTGCAACACCAAGCCAATATGAAGTGGTTTTTAATTATTTTTAGTATTTTCTTTTTTCGACAAACAATCTGCATAGCAGATACCATCTATTTAAGCATTGGCGAATCCAGACTCATCGATAACCCTAACTTACTAGATGTCTATCTATCCAACTCTAAAGTCTTAAAACTAAAAGACCTTAACAATGGGAAACTCCTTTTAAAAGCATCGAGTCTTGGGAGAGCAAAACTAAGCATTGGACAAAATACAAATTTCTATCATGTCGTATCTAAAGCAAGTTTTCAAAGATTGATGGAGCTTAGATCGCAGTTAAAGAATAACTTTGGCCTAAATTTGTCTGTCATAGAAAACTGTCCTGTGGTTTCTGGAAAACTACTAAAAATTTCAGATTGGAAAAAAATTAGCTCTTTGGATTTTAGCAAAAAAATTCCAAACTGTGCATTGGCCTATCAAATGAAAGCAAGAGTCTCCGAAGACATAAGTCAAAGTGAATTAGATAAACTCATAGACAGCAATCAAACAGATTACTTAAAAATCAGCTTAAACAATAAAAGACATGCGCGTTTACTTTACTCCCCCCAATACGAAAAAATCGCGAAGAAAATTGGCTTTCGATTGGGCATTGAAATTCAAAAAGACATTCAGCTTGATACGGAGAGCAACTACTATTTTGAACTTATCGCTGTTAAGGATTCAGAGTTAAAGCAATACGGAATTGGACTACCCACTTCAGCAAGCTATAACTTAGCAAATGGCTTTGACAAAGAAAGCATCAGTGGAAAGCTAAATATGCTCTATAACTCTGGTAAGTACACCCACCTACAAGCCATTGCCTTAAGTACATTAGACAAACAAACATCAAAATTTCACTCCGGAGGTGAAATTCCAGTTAAATTGGTTGGTGAAAGAAATAGTCAAATCACTTGGAAGGCTTACGGCTTTATACTTGAAGTTCAAACTACAGAAAGAAATTGGCGAACAGAAAAAATTCAGCTCAAAGTTACTGCCTCAAACATTGATAGCGCAAACAGCATTGACGGAATTCCTGCCATCCAAAAACAAACCTATTCTGGCAATTTTGTTGTCGGTGATGAATTACAAATACTTTTTAATTTTAAAAACCTAGGGCAAACCGATTCGAGTCAGACTAACTTTGGCATTCATTGGATTCCCTTCATAAAAGACCTTTTTGCAGAAAATCAAATTCGCATGGAAAACCATCACTTAATCATGATCTATAAACCAGCCCCAAACAAACAATTCGCTCAAAATAAAGTAGGAGAAAGCAATGACTGATATGATCCAAATTAACGAAAACTTTGTGCAACAAATTCCTTTTCTAGAAAAATCTTTTTTAGATCGATCTACAGATGTATTTCCTGAACTAAGGGATCGATTGTTAAAATTTTCTGAAAGCTTAGACCTAAACCACAAAGAACGCCTCGAAGAAGAATATTTTGGTACTGGCCCCCTAGCTGACATTATTGAAGATGCAGAAATCAACGAAATTGTTATCAATGACCACCAAGATATTTTTTACGAAAAAGCTGGTAGCTGGCACCAATTGGATGATCATTTTTTATCACCAATGACTTACAAAAATTTCATCCAAAGGCTCTGTCATGAGACTGGTAGTAAAATTGACCAACAAGAGCCCTTTGTTTGCGTAAAGTGGGGACAGTTTCGAGCACATATCACAGAAGAATCTATTTCTGGAGTTCCATGCCTCTGTTTACGGCGTCACCCTAATGAGCACTGGAATTTTAAAAAACTCTTAGACTATGACTGGTGTAGCGACTACCAAATGGAACTTTTGCAAAAATGCATCGAAGAGAGAAACAACATTTTGGTTGTCGGAGCAACTGGCTCTGGAAAAACTTCGTTCATGAACTCTTGCTTAGATTATATTGGCGTAGAAGATCGATGTATTTTGTTAGAGGACACCGACGAACTTTATGTACCTAACCCACTATCGGTAAAACTATTAGCGCGCCTAAAGAGCTCAGAAAACCTACCTAGCATCAGTTTGGGAGATTTAATCCATCAGAGCTTAAGAATGCGTCCAGATAGACTAATTCTAGGAGAAGCTAGAGGGGCTGAAGCAAAAGACTTGTTAATGGCGATGGCCACAGGCCACTCAGGCTCTATTGCCTCTCTCCACGCCTCCAATGCTCAAGAAGCCATCCTACGTCTAGAGATGCTAATTCAGCTAGGTGCGCCTCATTGGAGCTTAGAGGCCATTCGTCGATTAATTCTCTTGTCGATTCAAAGTATTATAGTAGTTGGTAAGGAAAATGGAGTTAGGAAGCTACAAGGGATTTGGAAAATAGTTAGCCTTGAGCAGTTTGGACTGATTTTACAACAATTGGATCGCTAATTCTCAAATCAAGTTTTAAATAGCAATAAGATTCAATATTTAAAACTACTGGTTTCAAAAAAACAAAAAGCCTAGATGAAACACCTAGGCTCATTCGATATTCTTTTTTTTAACTAAGCAGCTTTCAGAGCCAATCTAGGGTCCACATCCTCAAAACGGATGTAGCCATTTTCGTTCATTTCTCTGGTGGACTGAACAATCTGAGTTTCTGCGGCAAAGATTTCACCCGCTGAAAAATTTTGTTTTGTATAATCAGATATTTCATCCCACTTGATTTTAGGAACCACAGCCTCTACCTTCGCCTGAACAGCTTCAGGTTTTCCTTTCAGCGCAATCCCTAGTACTCGTGGATTCAAATTATGAACGATATCTTTTAGATAAACATCCTGCCACGAAAAAATTTTTTCAATGCTCAAAGCTTTCATCTTCAGTAGCTCTGCCCAACCTTGATCCTCTTGTTCAATTAAATTTAATAACTGATCTCTCTTCGCTGGATTGGAAGTTTCAATGAGTTTTAAAAGTTGTTCAAAGCCGCCTTTTCTACGGTATCTATTTAATAGAGCCATTGCTGGATCCTCCAAATTAAAGATCTAAAATCGGTTGGTTATAGCTAAATATTTAATTCAAAGAACAAGATTCTCAAAAAAAAACACTTCTCAGGTTAATTTTAAATTTTATAAATATCTACTATTACTCAAGTTTTCATTGTCGTTTCAATAAATAAAAATCGCCAAGCCCTGAAGCTTGGCGATGAACAGATATTTTAGTTTAGGCAATGCGAGAAAAATTTTCGCCTACAGTATTAAAAGACTCAAATTGTTCTTGTTGTTGATCAACTTCGTTGGCAAATCGACCGTAGGCTTCATCCTGAATACCATAATCTCTTTCCTCAACTACATTCATCATCTTTGCACTCAAGTCTTCATAACTTGGTTCTTCGGTCTTTATTTGGTTTATTGCCGAATCATAATCAGTTGCAACCACAGGCTTCAATTCCTCTTGAGCCGTTCCAAAGAAGTCATTAGACATTCGATTAACGATTTGAGCATGCATGCGATCTTTTAGCTTTCTCTCTGAGAGCCTTTCATAGGCTTTTGGAGCTTCACCAAGAGTTAATTTTGGTTTAGCGCGAACAACTTCAGATGTACTGACTTGCCTGCCAAAGCTTGCACCATGACCTGAGCGAACCGGATGTTCACCACTACGATCAACTGTTGTAATACGACTAGTAGCCGGTAATATTCCACTAATCTTTTCCATTGTTCTCACCTCCTGTGAGTGTATCTACGAGGCATCCTTTCCTCATACACTCTATGTATCGGAATAAAACGTTTCAACTTGATATGCTTTAATGCTTTCTCCACTAAAGTCCTAAAAAAGCTAGACTTTTAGCTAAAGAAAATTAGTGAAATACCGAGGGAATATACAGAGGGAGATCAGGAAAGTGAAATCAAAGTCCAAAGGAAAAAAGAAAGTAAATAAAAACAATCCAGCCAATAAAAATAACCTAGTAAAAAGTTTAGCTACATCGGAACCTTCGAGGCAAAACGTTGGATTAGCTATTTTGATTTTACTTGTGGCACTAATCTATCAAAACAGAATTCACTCTGAAAATTCAAATAATGCTGATCAGCGAAGCCCTGCATCTTTTGCTAATGTAGAACAGCCAAGTCTTAAAATGTTTAAGCACATCCTTCCTGAAGAATAATGTAATATTTAAGAGCCCAACTACACTCACGGATACGAAAGCGGTAGAAATACTGCTTTCCTACATCATTTAAATTTGCTAAAAAGTCTATCAATTGAGGAGAAAATCCATGAGTGCGGAAAAAATATACCTAGGCGCTGGTTGTTTCTGGGGCGTAGAAGCAATATTAAAAAAACAAGAAGGTGTTATAAATACTGAGGTAGGTTATATGGGTGGTCATTCTGACAATCCTACCTACAAACAGGTTTGCACTGGTGAAACCATGCATGCTGAAGTTGTCTTGGTCGATTATGATAGTTCAAAAATTTCAACTTATGATCTTTTAGATATTTTTTTAAGACTCCACGACCCAACGCAAGTCAATCGCCAAGGAGTTGATGTTGGAACGCAATATCGAAGCGAGATTTTTTATACGAATGAAAAACAAAAGGAAGTTTCTCAGCAAATTTTATCTGAGTTTAACCAAGCCAACTCCTTTTCAAAAGAAGCGGCAACCAAAGTATCTGAAGCTAGTGTTTTTTACGATGGTGAGGATTACCACCAAGATTACTTTGATAAAAATCCCGGGCACTTATGTCATACTCTCAGGGCTGAATGGTAAAGCATTTAGCCTGATTATGCTAAATGCTTCGCACTGAAAGATGTCCTCCAACTTATAATTCTTGATAGTATTCGAGCTCATCCTTAACGCACTTAGTGAAACCTTCGCGTGCTTGAACACCGCTAATGCTAAGTACTATATTTTTACCAGCCTGCTTTAGATTAGAATAAAAGCCACCTCTATGAGCCTTAAGGGTGTTAAAGTTTTCCGTGTTTCCCATCAAAAATTTGCCTAGATATTTGTCCACTAAAAAGTAGTCGGCATAGACTTGGTTACTATAAATTCTTCGATAATAAAAACTTTTGGGTTGTCCTGCTTGTGCTGTACTAAAGACACGACTATCAAAGTCCTCGCAAATCACTTGGTTCATCTGAAGTCCAAGGCCTTTCAAACTTGATTCGAAAATTTCCAAAATTGACATATTTCGCTCGCGAGCACGAGAAATGTAACTTGAATACATCTCTGCTTCAATATTATTAGATTCTAAATGCTTTTCGAGAATCGACTTATCATCAAAACAATAGTTTACCGCGGCCAAAGATCTACGTAAAATCTGGCAATGCCCAACTCCGATGAATCCTGCTGGATTATTTGAGTAGCCAATACTTTTTAAAAATTTGCTGACACTAAAATAGTAAGCTGGTGACTGTAAGTTTAGACGAAAAACTCTATCGAGCAAGCTGTGCAAAAATACATTTTTCACAACTGTATGTGGAATGGAGTCGGCAACTCTTTTAATTTCAATTTTAGCTCTTTCGCTTAACTGCATAGGACTAGTATCGACGAAATGCTCTTCTAGTATTTTTTCAAGATGGTATTTTAAACGGTAATTCACCCAGCCTTTAACGCTAGTAATGCGAACGGCCTGAGGATGATTAAAAAAACTGTAATCAAACAAACGAAAGTTATCGGCCATAGAATTTAAATAGGACTCAAGAAGTTGAGGATCTTCATAAGAATTTATCAACAAAGGTTCATCCAGAGATTTACCTTCAATAAATGAGGCGATCAATTTTCCAGTTTTCTTTGAAATATGTCTCTCGTACTTATCTCCAAGAAAATAGCTCTCATAAACCTCATAATCTGAAGAAGCGAAAGCAAATGGAGCGAGAAGCACTCCTATACATAAATAAAAAATAAAATTAAAATTCCCTTTCCTCATAAAAGCCTTCCCCTCCCCAATTTGGCCTTATTTTGCGCTCAATCTACACTTTGGCTGAACGCTCATGTATTGCTTCTTTTTCATCAACAGAGTTTCGTAGAAGGCATCTTTATTTAAAGAGTAATGTGGACGCCATTCGGTTACATTGGCCCCTGATGCCTTAAGCCTTTTTAGCTCGGCATTTGTTTTGTCCATTAACTCAATATGCTCGTCAGCAGAAATGTTTCCCTTCTCCAAAAGAGTACGAACAATGTTTCTTACTAGATGCCAATTCTCCGTGAGCTTTTTTACCGCCAATCGATCCGCCTCATCGATCCACTCTTGCGAAATTTTAGCAATCTGATCTCTTTGAGATGGTGTAGGATCCCATTTACCATTGCCATCATATTTGATTCCACGAACGCGAGGGTCCAAATTATATTTCACAAGTGCATCATACACATACATAGAAACTTTCTCCATATCATTAGACCAGCCACCATCGATACTATAGCCGGCTAGCTTTTGCGCCAAGCCGCCCGCACGAAGTGCCGCTATTTTGTGAATCATAGTTTGTCGATCTAATGATTTTCCAGAATATTGTTTCAATTCTTCCCAACGCACATAACCAAGAAAATGATCTGCACCAACTACAGTTATATAGCCAACTCTTTGCCCCGTAACCTTTGGTTCATTTACAACCGCATGGCCTGCTTCATGAAAAGCGGTAGAAGTCACATAACGCTTCCCTTGTAGATTCACTTGTGGAGCAAACTCGGTAACAGGAACATTTAAACGACCAACTTCTTTTTTACCTTTACTAAACACAACATGAAAGGAAACCTCTCGCTCCCAATCGGTGCTTGGTCGATAAGGCACTTTCGGTAAGTTATCCCTTAGGTCTATAGTTGCGTTAAGGTCTTTCATTTTGTAACCTTGTCGCATTAGATCTAATAGGCCTTGATCAATAACGGCTTTCAAACGAGTGTTAGCAACATCTTTCACACTTCTACCACCTTTGGTGGCTCTGAAAAAACTAGCTCCAAATTGTTCAAAAAATCCGTCGGTGAATTTAACTTTCATGCCATTTTTCTTATATAGATCAAGGACGGGTTGAATTAAAAGCTCACTGATTTTTAAAATTTCCTTTTTCATCAAAGGATGAGATAAAATCACATCAGCCATTCGGCCTAAAAATGCCTCAGGAATTCCACGTCTACTTAATAAGGCCAAAAGTTTATCTTTGCTTTTGTTACCTTCATAAATGGCTTTACGCATATCGTCTGTTGTATTGCCAAAAAACAACTCTTGCCCATCATTTCCTGTGAATAGAAAAATATGCTTTGTTAGGTCGTAAACTTTTCCGGTGTTTGGAGAGCGCCACTCCTTTTCATCAGTGATCGCGTATAATTTTTTAAATAGCGCATCTTTTTTCGCTGGATCATTTCCACCTAAATTTGAGGCTTCGTCAAAAATCACGACTCCACCATTGGGATAATTTATCAAAGCTTGTTCAAATACTCGAATTTCTTTTCCACCTTGATACTCTGGCTCAACTCCAAAAAACTTACCCCACTTTGACATATCATCAATATCCCCTAAAGGAATTAAGGTCACACGATCTTTCGAACCGAATAAGACTTCAGACAAGGCTTTTCCTGTAGCGGTTTTACCAGATCCAGAAGTTCCTACTAAAAAGAAACTAAGTGCACTATCAGCATTTGGATTTAATTTATGAGCTGCAACAGCCTGAGCGATGGAATGATTCGCTTCTTTCTGGTTTAAGACCGCTTTGTTTAACTGCTCTTCAATTGAGTAAAGTTTCTCCAACAATTCAGAGTCTTCGTAAGGATTGAAGTTCTCTTTTGCTTCCGCTGGAAGCTTCAACTTTTTTCGTCCATTCCAAATCTCTATGAACTTTTCATCTTTGGAAAGTTTTAATCTAATTTGACTTCCTTCTTGTAAATTCCATTCTTTGTTACTTCTAGCCTCTGTCATCGCGTTATTAAAGAACATCTCGGTGCGTTTAACGATTTGTCTAGCACCATCTTTCATATTGTAATTGGTTAAGCTAAGGTTGTTTACCACATCATCAGTAAATCTTACCTTCAAGCCGTAAGTCTCCAAAGCTTGCCTTACGTGATAAGACAAGAGCTTGTCAGCAATTTTTGGAGCAATCTCTTTTGTGATTGGCATTGCTAATGTAAAACGATCAATTCGATTCGTGATGGAATTATGTAGAACAAATCCGTCGCTAGGCCCCTGGGAATTGGTAAATAATTCTTTGATTTTATCACTATCAAAGGATCGAATATGATTCTCTAACTCCGACTGAGACCAAGTGTCTATACCTTCTGGATAAACCATAGCATCTGCCTTGTTACTAGTAAGAAGAACTAAAACTTTTTTAGGAACAGCAACAGAACCATCCCCTAGAGAAAGTTTTCCTTTATCAAAAAACTCCATCAGTTTGGTGGCTATGTCTTCGTGAGCTTTCTCAAACTCATTGATTAGAATCACTGCCGTACTAGCACCGCGAGATTCATTGAGTAGAAATTCTCCCAAAACTCCTTTTTTACTACCAGCATATCCTTCTCCTGAACCAGTTAGAGTGTTCATGCTAGTTGGGTCTTTATAAGCATTTCCATCTAATTCTAAAAATGCTTGATTGTTTTTAAGGGCAAACTTAGCGATGGCATTTCCCACCTCTGTTTTCCCCACACCTGTTGGCCCTAAAAGCATTCCAACACGAATGTTTCTCTTTCGATCCTGAAGTAAGTCTCCAAACAACTGTACCACATCGTGAACCATTCTCTGTTGCCCTAAAACTTCTTCATTGAGCTTATCTTCAAGATTTCTTTGAAATTGCATGAATTTTTTTGCTTCAAAAGGGTTTACAGGTAAACCAAGCTTTTGCTCGATGATTCTATAAACATCCGCTACAGTTACAGTTCTATCCCCTGAGGTCTTAATCTTAGAGCTAACAAAGTCATTGTAAGCGTATAAGGAAACGTCTTGAGCAAAACGGATGCTAGAATTTAAAAGCCCCAAATCTGGGTACATGATGGAAGAACTTTTAACAATTAGGTCTATCACCTTGGGTGAAAATTTTAAATAATAGTAATCTTCGAATTTAGGGATCCAATTTTCTAAAAGAATATCAGAAACAATTCCGTCCTTTAACTCTAAGATATTAATTTTTTTGTATTTGTCTTTCAAGCTCTCTTCAGCCTGAAATATCTGATTAACTCTCTTTCCATCCCCTTGCATTAAGAAGCGGACGTGATCAGAGCGTTTTTGAATTTGATTGATATGGTAAAAAGTTTGCTCAGGTAATAAATGCGCATCACTTACAACTACAATCACTTTTTCGTTTAAGTCCCTTGTAAACACATTATTGATAGACTCAAAATAATCTCGGCAAGTTCTTATTACTTCAATTGGATTGGAGAACTGTGCCAACAATAATATGTCACGTGCAGAAACTTCCATAACTCCAGTGTCTGAAAAAGCCGTTAAATATTGGCTAAACTTAGGATACTTTGACTCTAAAAGCGTCTGAACAAAATTTTGAATCAAGGCACTTTTTCCACTTCCGGCTTCCCCTACTACAAAAGGAATCGGTCCATCTAGCATAATAAAAGAATCTAGAATAATCTTAGTTTCTGTCTCTCTTCCATAAATTTCAATGCTCTTACCCTCAATTTGTCTTTGCTTTTCACGATCCATCAAATCGGCGCGTAATGTGATAAGTAGTTTATCAATTTGATCCTGAACCACTTTATTCTGATTCGCCTTTTTCGCGTCCTGCAGGCGCTTTCTTAAATCTTTTTTACTCCAAAGATCCTCAGTTTTTTTCTGATTCTCTTGATAGACCACAGGTAAATTCTTTTTATTCTGGCTACTAATAAATTGATGGTAGGCTTGATTGGCTTGTTTATAAAAACGTTCTCCAAACTTATCCACAAGAATCGCCGCGTAGCCTCTCAACCTTTTTAATGAAGTTTGATTCTTGTCATAGGTTTCTGGAGAATAATTTAAGAATAGTTTGTTTCTTTGTGGGTTTAGGATTTGATTTCTAAGATTTCTAACGAAATGCTCTTTGGTCTTCGCCAACTCTCTATCTTGTGGCATCAAGTGCAATAAAATGGCCTGGAAAGAAGAAACTGAAATAGAAAAGCTGTTTAAACTTTTACTTAAAATTTCAAACAAATACTTATCCACGCTCTCCACGGCATACTTTGCGGTCAATTCACCGATTAACTTTCTCGCGTTTTGAATATTCTCTTCCCCAGAGAATTGTAACTCATACCGCTTAAAATCTTGTACATCGATATCAAACTTTTTTTCATCGGCAAAAACCGCTGTAACCAAAAGAACGCTAATAATTGCGCTATATATAAGACTGCCCAAAGTCCTTCTCATATTCCCTCCGATAAGAAAGGCTAATATAAGGCCTAAGTACTTAAGAACAAAAACGAATTTGATTTTGGATAAACATTATAGGAATTTGAAAGAATTACTGCCATCTATATAAATGAGTGCTTTTGATAGTATTAATAACATTTATAGATCGGGAGTTCCTAGAAAACTTATCCTGGAAAATGTACGGCAAAAGAAGCTTTACATACAGCTTATCGAAACTGGTTTAGCTTTATTTTGCGGGTATTTCGCGGCTTAAAAAAGCCTGTTCCACTGCTTTATTATGATGAAATCGCATTCGCAAACAAGTCCCAACAATATGGCTTTGATTAAAACCAATGATACGAAAACCTGCTTTTAATTTTAAGCGAATGATATTGTTATTCCACATATGATGAAAGGAATCCACTTCATCAAACTCTTTGGTATTCTCTAATACCAACTCGAGCATCTTTTGATAAATGCCCTGTTTGCGATATTGCTGATCAACTAAAGAAATATTCATTTGAAACTGCTTCGAGCTAATGGCATGTCCCCACGAGAGAGCAATCATTTTATCTGAATCAAAAACCGCTAAGCGCAACTCTTTACCCGTGCGAACAAAACTGGAGTCGCCAGGACCATTCAAATCAAAAGCGGGAAGAACATAAGGAGAATTGTGAAGGTTTTCATCCATTAAGCTCTTATAAATTTCGTCATCGAATTTTTCTACGAAACGATATTCAAGATTACTGATTGATGAATTTTCCATTGAAACACTCCACAAAAAAGAGGGGCTTGGCCCCTCAGATTTTAATCCTCTTGTTTTTGCACTCGAATGCTAAGCTCAAACAACTGATCGCGGTCCACCTGACTAGGAGCATCTGCCATTAGGTCGTAGGCCTTTGCCGTCTTAGGAAATGCAATTACATCACGAATGCTTTCTGTGTTGGTTAAAATCATACTTACACGATCTATACCCCAAGCTATTCCACCATGCGGAGGAGTTCCGTAACGAAGTGCCTCAACGAAAAAGCCAAAACGCTCTTGCGCTTCTTCTTCAGAGATTCCAAGGGCTTTAAACATCGCCTCTTGCACTTTTGGATTATGGATACGAATACTTCCACCACCTATTTCATAACCATTACAAACAAGGTCATAGGCTTTGGCTGTCATTTTTCCAAAGTTTTCGTCATTGTGATTTAAAAGGTCATCAACAAATTCGTCGCCAACCATCGTAAACGGATGGTGCATGGCATACCAACGACCATCTTCTGGTGAGAAGTCTAATAATGGGAAATCTGTTACCCATAAAAACTTATCTTGAGAACGATCAATTAGGTCAAAATCATTACCGAGATTTAGTCTTAATGTAGAAAGCACTGAACAAGTGGTCGACCAAGTGTCAGCAACGATAAACGCAACATCACCCTCTTTTCCGCCCATTGCCGAGATGATTCCCTTTAATTTTTCATCATCAAAAAACTTTCCAACAGGGCTTGAGATTTTATCCGCTTCCCATTTTACCCAAACCAGTCCTCTAGCTCCAGATTTCTGAGAAAGTTTTGTCAATTTATCGATTTTTGCACGGCTAACTTCTGAAGCTTTTCCCTCTAGCAAGATCCCTTTCACAGCTCCATCTTCACGAGCAATTACATCTTCAAATACTTTAAAACCACAGCCAGTTAAATGCTCACTTAAGTCTTTTAACTCCATCCCAAAACGTAGATCCGGCTTATCACAACCGTAGCGATTCATAGCGTCTGCATATGTCATGCGAGGGATCTCACTAATCTCTCTGCCACGAACAGTCTGCCAAACCTTTCTCAAAACCTTTTCGTTCACTGCTATGATGTCATCAACATCAACAAAGCTCATCTCTAAATCGAGTTGAGTAAACTCAGGTTGACGGTCAGCACGTAAATCCTCGTCACGAAAACAACGAGCGATTTGATAGTATTTATCGTAACCAGAAACCATTAATAACTGCTTTAAAGTCTGTGGACTCTGAGGAAGAGCATAAAATGAACCTGGGTGAACACGAGACGGAACTAAATAATCTCGTGCGCCCTCTGGCGTACTTTTATAAAGAATTGGAGTTTCAATTTCCCAAAAATCCATCTCGTTTAAAGCCGCTCGAATGGTCGTTACAAGCTTGTGACGAGTTTGGAAATTTTTTTGTAGCTTATTGGATCTTAGGTCTAAGTAACGATACTTTAAACGCATATTCTCAGACACTTTTTCATCGTTCACTTGAATTGGTGGAGTTTCTGCTGCTGATAAGATCGCACACTCGACAGCTTCTACCTCAATATCACCTGTATCTAATTTTTTATTTGCCATTCCATCAGGGCGTTTACGAACTACACCCTTTAGAGCAATTACATACTCAGAACGAAAGTCTTTGGCAGATTTCGTAGCTTCTTTACTTGGATCTAGGACTACTTGAGTCAGTCCATAACGGTCTCTTAAATCTAAAAACACCAATCCACCATGATCGCGACGGGTGTCTACCCAGCCCATCAACACAACTTCTTGGCCATCATTTTCTGCACGAAGCTCACCGCAAGTATGGGTTCTTTTTTGCTCAGATACAAATTTCAAACTTCACCTCTTATAATTTAAAGTTTACCGATTTCGGAAAACGATCTTTTAATTCTTGTTCAATTTGGGTCAAAAGAATATCTTCTTGCTCCCCGGTTTCCATATTTTTTAGAATTGCGACATTGTTATCTATCTCGGATTGCCCCAAAATCATTACGTATCGTGCTTCCAATTTATTGGCTCGCTTCATCTGTGCTTTAAAGGATTTATTGTCCAAATCCATTTCGGCACGAATACCTCTAGAGCGAAGCATTTGACATAGCTGAAGAGTTTTTACCTTTCCTGCTTCGTCGGCATTAATAAAACAAATATCAACATAAGTTTTTAACTTATCTTTTACTTCTTCTAGTAAAATCGTTAGTCGCTCAATACCCGCAGCAAAACCAACAGCAGGAGTTGCTGGGCCGCCTAAATCTTCAACCAACTTATCATAACGTCCACCACCTGAGATCGTCGCTTGTGCTCCTAATTTCTCAGAAGTACAGACAAACTCAAAAGCGGTGCGGTTGTAATAATCTAAGCCTCGAACAATGCTTGGGTCGACTTTAAAAGGAATTTCCAAAGCCACTAATCCGTCACGAACTTCATTAAAGTGTGGTTCACAAATTTCACACAAGTGATCTACCATTGCTGGTAAATTCTTAGCGATCTTCTTACAGCCTTCCACTTTACAGTCCAAAATTCGCATAGGGTTGGTTTCCAAGCGACGTTGGCAATCTTCACACAGATGATCTTTTTGTGGCGTTAAAATTTCAACCAACATTTTTTTGTATTCAGGACGACAAGTTTCACAACCTACCGATGAAAGACGAAGCTCCACATCCTGCAAACCAAGGTTATTGAAAAGAAGATACTGAAGAGCAAGAACCTCAATATCAGCTCTGGCTCCAGCAGGACCAAACATTTCTACGCCAAGTTGATAAAACTGTCGGTATCTACCTTTTTGTGGACGTTCATGACGAAACATCGGAGCGATGTAAAATAATTTAAGAACAGGATTCGCTCTTAACCAGGAGTTTTCTAAAACCGCACGAACTGTGGCGGCCGTTCCCTCTGGACGCAAACTTAAAGACTCGCCATTGCGATCTTCAAAGGTGTACATCTCTTTTTCTACGATATCGGTCGCCTCCCCTACCCCGCGTTTGAATAAAGCGGTGCTTTCTAGGACAGGTGTCCTAAGCTCAACAAATCCATAAGCATCAAAAACTTTTTTGGCGTGAGATTCGATATAGCGCCAAAGTGGACTATCTTCGATTCCAATATCATTCATTCCTCTAACTGACTGTATTTTCATAGCGGCCATTCTGACACAAGCCTAGGATTTGGTCAAAAATGATTCTGCTTTCCTGTGTATTTTATAAGTCCTAAAGTGGTGAAACAATTGGCTTTAAGCAAGATTGTTTCCTCTTCGCTAATCTTGCAGCCCAGCTCACCTATGCTAGCAAGCGAAATCCACAGAAATGCCATAAAAGAAGTTTGTTTGCCCCAGCTTTGCAAACGCCATTTGGAAAATGAAATTGCTGATAGGCAAAACTGGCTTTTGCCTTAAAAAGTAAGCCTTCCTAAACAAAGATGGGTATAGAAGCTAAGCTAACTTTTTTAAAAAGCTTTTTTTGCTTTATGTAGAAGCATTTGCGCTGAAAAATCATATACTCTTACTTTAGCTTTTTAAATCTGCATGAACATTTTTCTTAATTCATATGTGTTTTTAGCGACTTATGTAATCCCTGCAATTCGTTTAAGCTGTGGACTTGCAAGGCGAAAGGCATTAAAATGGCCTCTATGGCTAAAATAAATATAGAATACAACTCAAGTTTAAATGCAGAAGAGACCTATTCAAAAATTAAAGGTCTTATTGATGACAACAAAGATCTAAAATCTATCGACAGAAACTATAGTTTTTCGATGGACGACGATAAAAAGCAAGCAAGTGCAAAAGGCAAAGGTTTTGATGCTGATATGCAGGTGATCTCTTCTGGGGATACTTCTGTAGTAAAATTCTCCATCAACATCGGCTTAATGCTTAGCCCCTTCAAAGGTGTAATCGAAGAAAAATTAAAATCTAGATTGGAAAAGGTTTTAAGCTAAACGATGTCTCGAAAAAAGTCCTCCCCCCAAAGCGATCAAGATAAGTCTCAAGAATATGAGGCCGAAATCGTATGGGACGATGAGGACAATGATACAGACGGAATAGAAGCCGAAATTCTTTTTGACGAAGAGGATGAAGAGGAAGCTCAAGACATTCTCGCCGATGATATCTTAGACAAAGAGTGGAATCTTAGTTCTGATGATTCCGAACTTGATGAGGAGTTTGAGGAGGAAGACTTCATTCCTGAAGACGAACTCTTAGACATTCAAGAAGAACTGAAAGCCCTGTCTCCTTCTAGCAACGAAAAAAGCCTTGCTGCCTCCAACCCAATGACGAAGTATATGCAAGAAGTTAATCGCTACCCTCTTCTTACTAAAGAAGAAGAATACGACCTTGCAGTGAAATTTCGTGAAGACAATGATCAAGAAGCTGCCGAAAAACTGGTTACAAGTAATCTTCGTTTTGTAGTGAAAATTGCTGCTGAATACGCGAAGTTTGGTGGCAAACTCATCGATCTCGTTCAAGAAGGGAATGTTGGCTTAATGCATGCGGTTCGGGAGTATAATCCTTATCGTGGAGTAAGACTCATTAGCTATGCCGTTTGGTGGATTCGTGGTTATATCAAAGAATACCTAATGCGACAGCAGTCAATGGTAAGGATTGGTAGCAACGCCAAACAAAAAAAACTGTTTCACCAACTTCGCAGAGAAGAGCGTAAATTAGAATTGATGGGCAAAGAGCCTGATGTAAAACAACTCGCCGAAAAACTAGAAGTCAGTGTTAAAGACGTTGAACAAATGCAACAACGAATTCGTCATGGCGACTTATCCTTAGATAAAACGGTTGGCGACTCTGAAACAAACTGGCTAGATCTTCATGCTGATGAAGAAACTCCTGCTCAAGACGAAGCCTTAGCGCAACAAGAAATTTTAAATTTCATTCTTGTCAAAATTGAAGAGATTCATGACAAATTAAATGAAAAAGAGCTTTATATTTTAAAGCATAGAATCATGGAAGACGAGCCAAAGACTCTTCAAGAAATTGGCGACCACTTTGGAATTTCAAGAGAGCGAGCTCGCCAGCTAGAGGCTCGCATTCTGAAGCAACTAAAAGAAAAAGTTTTAGAAGAGCTACCTTTCCCCGAAAATGAATAACATTTACTAATAGCTAAATTCGTGAAAAAACGCCACATTAAACACAAGCCGCTTTGAATAACAATTTCTTATGCTATAAGAGCTTTAGGAAATCTTTGTTACTTGGGGAAGTAAATGTGGAAGCGAAATAAGGTATTTATATACCTAGTGTTGTTCTTTTTAGGAACAGGAACTGCTAAATCACAAAATCATAATTACCAGCTTTTTAAAGAAAAAGGCGGATACGCCCATGCTTACAATCGTAAAATGCAAGAGATCATCTCCCATTTTGAATCAGGCAATACTGAAAGCTTAGTACTTGGCTTTAGCAAGGGACAAAGTTTTAAAGTCTATGGCTTGGTCGGCAAAGGAGATTTTTTTAATGCCATTTTCGATATTGGCGATGGAAAAGTTTTGCGAGTTCGACAATCTAAAAAGAAACTTTTTGCTCCTTTAAGTATTATGTTTGGATATCACCTACCCTTGATGGATAGTTTCTATACTTATAAAAGTGCTTATCTGGAATTAATAAAATCAAATATACCAATGCCAAAATCCTACTTTACCGAAACACACGACTCTGAGTTTCTTGTCCAAGAGAAACTTGATATAGCCTTTTATTACTCTGACTATATGAAGCCTGAGTTTCGCAAAAGCCTAGGTAAAGAAGAATTAGAAAAGGTAGAAAAAGACCTTATTAGTTTTGCCAAAACCACAGCAAGGTACCATCAAATTGGTGATTTTCGAGAAGACAATATAATCTATGATAAAAATCGAGGCTGGGTACTAGTAGATATGTGGAATAATATGGGTGAAGCCGGAAGTATGGATGATGGAAATGTTTTCGAAATGAATGAACGAGATAGTGCGGCGATCAAAGCCAGGCATATGGCGACCGTTCCTGATTTTATGCCAGCCGTTTATAAGCCAGGCCTACCAGATCATATGCGAGAAGCTATTGATTTTGCGATCTTAGAATCTCGAAGAGAATTATTGAGCAAGCTATGTAGAAAAACTGCTAAGCAATAACTTGGTAACACAGAAACACTAAAAATTAAAAGTAGTCGGCGCTTTAGTTTTCAATTGTGTAAAGCCTGTTAATGACAGAGCTCTGAAACCTCTGCGAACACTTACATAAAATCTAGGGAAAATTTTGAAGCCCCGAAGAACTCTCTGCAACTTCATTTCAAAAACTATTCAATTTTAAGAGCCTAAGTTAGACATAATGAGATTCAGCCTTTTTATCTATCCTTGGTTTTAAATAAAACGAAAGACTTCACTTAAATCATATAAGTTTGTTTTATCTATTATTTCTGTGTAAGCTTTAAACTAGTTTAAGGAGATACTATGTCAAAGATTGCACTAATCAGCGGTTGTTCCTCAGGAATTGGTAAAGGCATTGCTGAAGCATTAGCTAATAAGTCTTGGGTGGTTTATGCTGGAGTTCGCAACGAAACGGATTTCAAAATTTTAGATAAATTGTCTGAGAACATCTACCCCATTTATCTCGACCTCACCAAAGAAGAACAAATCAGTGCTTGTTTTAAAATTATCTCTGAAAAACATGATAGAATTGATGTCTTAATCAACAATGCAGGAATTGCCACTGGTGCTCCTATCGAAGCTAGCGAGATGCAGGTCTGGCGAAAGCTATTCGATGTAAATGTTTTTGGCCTTGTCGCTTTAACAAAAAAAACAATGCCTTTAATTCGCAATGCCAAAGGCCGAATTATTAACATAAGTAGTATCAGTGGGCTTGTGGCCTCGCCATTTATGGGTACCTATGCTGCTAGTAAATTTGCTGTTGAAGCTATCTCGGATTCTTTAAGGCGTGAGCTTAAAGATCAAGGCATTCATGTAGCTGTAATAGAACCCGGTCCCATCAAAACAAGAATCTGGGATAAAGCCATGATTGAAAGTATGGCTGCGATCGAAGCCTACGATCCAAGTATCAAAGAGGTTTATGGTAAATCCATAGAAAAGTTTAAAGCTCTGATTGATACCGCTGTAAAAGAAGCGGTATCGGTGGAAGAAGTTACCAAGGTTCTTCTTCAGGCATGTTTGGCAAGCAAGCCCAAAACTCGATATATGATTAGTAAAAACAAAAATTTAATACGTCTTATTCGCAGCCTCCCTGACAAACTGGCCGATAAATTAATTTTGGAAGTTAGAAAATGAACTCAAAGATTGAAACTCAATTTAAAAAAGAAATAGAGATTGCTAAGCAAAAAATGGCAAAGAAAGACTTTGAATTATCTTTCAAGCATTTAGAAAGAGCCCATGTGATCGGTCAAAACTATGTGAGTCTACACACTATTTCGCACTATCATATGCTTCGCCACGGGATTTTTAGTGGAAATATAAAAGAGATCATTGGCCAAATCATTCGATTGCCTTTGGGAATTTTGGGCTCAGCCATTGGGATTGTGCCTACTGGAAACACTGGCGGTGCTAATGTACCAATGTTCAAAAAAATGCCCATAGACAATGAATTAAAGCGAATCATGCAAGAAGACGATAGCGTCGGTTCATAAATCGAACTTAAATCATCTTCAACTTAGAGAAGCCACTTTAAATAGCCTGTAGCTTTTCTTTGTTTTCTGAATACATTAAAACAAAGAACTTCCTCTAGGACTAGAAGATTGCCTTTTAAAGCAAATCTTCATTTCTATGTAAAACTTGAAAGGCTCTTAATCTACAGGTCCAGAAAACAAAGTTTAGAAGCTTCTTCTCCTAATAAATAACCAAAAAGATTCTGGACCTAAGTTAGTAAACACAAAGTCTCTGACAACCGATACTATATTGTGAGTTTCTTTAAAAAAATATCGCTTATAGAAAATAAGTTAGTTTACCTAAAAAACTTTGGATTTTTTTTGGTAGCAATTCATATCTTATCCCTAGGTTGGTTTTTGATTGAGGGCTTTTCAAACTCCCCTGACCTACTTACCTCTTACAACAAATCCATCTACTGGACAATTACCACACTAACAACAATTGGATATGGAGACATCACTCCTCAAAGCAACTGGGGACGAGTCTATACCATGCTGGTAATGTTAATGGGCGTTGCGGTTTATGGTGCTGTTATTGCCAAAGTATCTTCTTTTTTAATTCAAAAAGACAAACGTTCTGAAGTAGCCAAAGAAAAATTGGAAAGCCTTAAGTCGTTTATGAAGCACTACGAAATCCCTCTTTCCGTTCAATCAGAAATTAAAGACTACTACACCCACTTATTAGGAAAGCAAGCCAATGAGTTTGAGCAGCAAATTTTAAATGAACTACCAAGTGGACTAAAGAAACAAGTTTTACTACATATAAAAAAAATGCCTTTAAAACGCATCGAACTATTTAAAAACTGTAGTGAAGAATGCCTAAATGAAGTTTGTGCAAAACTAGAACAAGTCTTCTTTGAGCCAAATCGTCATATCATTAAAACCGGCCAAATGGGCGCTGAAATGTTTTTGTTGGATCACGGCTGTGTTGAGATTTTTATCAATGAACAATCAATCGTGAAACTAGAAAAAGGCCAATGTTTTGGCGAGATGGCACTTCTCGGCGAACAGACGAGAACGGCAGATGTGATCAGCTCCAGCTATTGTGATCTCTATGTTTTGTCAAAGTCTGACTTCGACGACATTTGCGAAAAGCATAAAGATCTGTATGATAATGCTCAGGCTTTGATGCAATCTAGGCTGAAAGCCGCGTAAGCTTAATTTTGATTAAAAAATAATTTAACTATCATAGGGACCCTTCTCTATAAAAATCAACATTTCACTTATAAAAAACATTTGGTAAGCACAGTTCTTATTATTCTTTTAAAAACTTTGCTCTGAAAACCTTATTATACCAATTTACAAAAAAAGAGCCTCAAATTTTAGTGATCAGAATTTGAGAGTTTAAAGGATTTCTAGAGAAGAAAAAATCTAAAGACTAGTGAGATAACATTATTCTGGAATTGTCTTCTAAATTTAATTTCAAAATTCTACTAGCAGTAGAATCAAAAACGATTAAGCTATCATTAGAGGAGCCATAACTCAGGTACCCGACATTCAATATTGCACTACCATTTTTTTCAGAGGCCAAATCTAACTTAGTTCTATCTCCCGTACTAAGATCCACTTCAATTACTCCATGATAAGCAATACCAGTATTTCCAACGTAGGCTTTTCCTTCCGCTTCGTTTAACACCAATGAAGCTGGAACATTAAAGTTCGTTCCGCTACCTAAAGACGAGCTTGAAATTAAACTTCGATTTCCCGTGCTTAGATCGATTTCAATAAGCTCCGCAGAGCTACTATTGATTACATAAGCTTTTGTTTCAGCTGCATTCAATGCTATTTGAGTCGGTTTATTCAATGCTGGACCAGTACCAGCGCCTGTTGAGTCATCCGATACAATCGCACGAGCCCCCGTACTCAGGTTTATAGAGTAGAGAGCGTGTTGCCATTCGTCAGAAACATATGCTTTTGAATTATCTGCTGTCAAAACAATTGAACTAGGAAAGAAAAAGTCAGGCCCTGATCCTGTAGACTCTCCCGATATTTTTGTTCGGTTTCCCGTGCTAGTATCTATTCGAAGAATAGAAGAATTCGCAGCAGTAGTTATATTATCCCCACCATCCGTTGCATAAATAAAATTTCCGTCTGAACTAACAGCCATACCAGAGACTAAGCGAAAGCTTGGACCAGTTCCTACCGAATTAGACGCTAGAATGCTTCGGTTTCCACTGCCTAAATCAACCTTTAAAATACTCTCGTAACTCTCAAAGTTATAGGCAATACTGCTGTCAGGATTTACTGCAATTCTTCGAGAAGCATAAAAGGAGGAGCTCAAACGAGGTCCCGTACCATAAGAAAAGTCAATTGCCGGAGTTCTATTTCCAGTTGCTATATCAATCGCTATCAAATCTTTTTCAATATTATCCAAAGCTAGTAATTCGCTCCCATCACTACTAATCGAAATGGAATAAATCCCTTCGATGATATCACCAGTTCCCAAGGAATCGGAACTAATCAAAGTTCTATTTCCACTGGCAATATCAATTTCGAGAAAAAAAGGATTCGCAGAAAAAGGTCGATTTGCTTGGTAGGCTTTCGTCTCATCTGCATTAAAAATTATTCCATAAGGATTATCAATCGCTGTGCCGATTCCACGACCTGCTCCAGAAACTTCAGAACGGTCTCCAGTTGCAATATCAATCACTGAGAGCTCTTTGGCCTGCCAGTCAGAAAAATAAGCTTTAGTCGCTGTGGAGTTTACATAAAGGCTTTCTGGAGATCCAATGATATCCCCAGAACCTATAGTTCCAACACGAGAAATCAATGTTCGATCACCAGTTTGCAAATCTACGGAATATAATGAATAAGTCATATCCATATCCATATAGAAGGCTTTTTGAGTGGAAGAATGCACATACAAAAGATATGGGTTTACTATGGCATCGCCAGTACCAGTACTAGAATCAGACACAACTTCTCTATGTAGAGTTTTTAGATCAATTTTAACTAAGGCCTTTAAAGATCTATCCAAAGCGTATAGGCTATTGTTCTCTTGGTCATAAGCAATTGAACTTAGCTCCTGTAGGGTAGTACCACTACCAACACCAGCATCTGCAACTACCTGTCGAATATTCGTTTTTAAATCCATTGAAAATATAGCTTTTGCATTTCGACTTAAAATAAAAGTCATATCATCACTGCCAGTTACATGGCTTGTTAAAGTGGCGGGAAAAATTGTCGAGTTTATGCGATAATAGTAAGACAAGTTTAAATCTGAACAATTTTTTGAACTACTAGATCCTTTTCTGTATTTGCCATAAAATTTCTTCAATCCAACTTCTGATTCGGTCTCAGGAAAAACTATATTATTTGCTTCAAAGGCATTATTAACAATGTATCCAAAGCCCACTTTTGTTGAACAGCTACTATCGGTGTAGATATCAGCAGTAGCCCCTTCTAATTCATCAGGTAAAGAACTCGCAATAATCGTTGGCTTGTTTTGACCAGAAACGGAATTATTAAGGTTATTCTTAAACTCCCAATTTGCAGGAGCTGAAAGACTTCCCCCCTCGATGATAGATTGCAAATCCCCAACACTGGCAAAACACCCCAGGAGTTGCACCAGAAATAAAAATTGAATCAACAACGAGATAAACGACTTCATACTACTTTATCGACATCCTAACTACATAACTTAAGTTAATAAGCGATTTAGCTATAAATATTCGTTTAGCATCTCATAATAGAGTATCAGATAAATACATCTAATATGGGATTTATTTAATTTAGAAAGAATGGAAATCGCCTTTATTCATACAAAGGAAACTGTAAGTCCTCAGTACACAAAGAACTCTATCTAATTCACTAAATGATGGAGAATCTTGGCATGCTTCTTAGCGTCTTTTTCTTCACTAGATACTAGGAGAATCAAATCCCCAATAAACTCATAAAACGCATATTTTCCACAAAATATTGCTTTCTTGAGGCAATGAAAGACTTCAATTCATAAAGAATACAAAAACTTCCATTTCGCCTTTGAAATAATTTTACTTTTTATTTTTAAATGCTGTTTTTGCCCCTTCTAGGTAGTACCTACTAGGAGAGATTAAAGAAATTCTCTCAAAGATTAAATGGGGACCTCATGAAAATATTTTTACTTTTTATAAGCCTTTTATGGAACTCTTTAGCTTACAGCTACAGTATCGAAAACCACATTAAAATTAGTTCTTTAAGTATCGAGCTGATAAAACATTGCCAGATTCCTAATGCCATAAAAGCCAATGAAATCATTCAGTTTTCTGGTCGCGAAGACTCTTCTCCCCATCATGCTAGTATCTACACCCGACTGACCAATTGGCACTTTTACACCCATAATCAAAAAAAGGATGACTGGATACTCTCACCAATTATACGTCGTGAGTTTTGGAAAAGATGGGATTTTTTAATAAAGGAATTAGAAAACTCAGAAGAACAAAGCTCCGAGCTTGGTCCATTGACTGGAGCAATCGCCCATTACATACAAGACGTAACAAATCCAGCTCATGTAGTTCCGGTCTACCATGGCCCTGGTGTGAAAGACAAGTTTGATTCATTTCCAATTTTAGAAACTGATATTCGTAATGCTTTTTCTGAACATTGCTCTAGCTTAAAGGAAGACCAATTTTCCGTTCTAGAAACTCTAGAAGAAAGTGCGCGAAAAAGTTTTAGTGCCATCCAAAAAAGCTTTCAATACCAAAAAAATGGGCAAACCTACGAGAGTAGCTTCTCTGAGGCTTTTTGGTTAAGAGAAAGTGATGAGACTGGCTTTTTTGGTGAGTATGGAGCTTTAGGAAACAACTATGGAGAAACCGAATTTAAACATCCTATTTGGTATCGTCATCAAAATTACGGTCCAAGGAAAACCATCAAAAGAAAATCTCATCAATATAAAATTGACGAATCCGTGTTTAAATCCTTTTCCTTACAACAGCAAATGGATGCCGTAGTAAACACAGCGAGACTCATTCTCTTCATCAATAAAACTAATAATTGATTACAAAAAAAGATCTAAGCAAAATAGCTTAGATCTTCGCAAAGAAATTTCTTTTGAAGTTTAGGCAGAAATTTCTTCGTTTTCAAAAACTTGCGAAAGTTTAGCACGCAATTTTTGAACCGCTTGAGCGTGCAATTGACTCACACGACTTTCGGTAACTTGTAAAACTTGACCAATTTCTTTCAAGTTTAAATCTTCATAATAATATAGAGAAAGTACCAATCTTTGCTTTTCTGGTAGGTCCTCAATGGAAGTCGTCAAAACATCCTTAACCACTTTTAAGTTCAATTGGCTAAAAGGATTGTTAAATTTCGTCCCTTCCAAAATATTCAGGATTGATTTTTTATCTACATTTGAAAAAGTAGCCGCCTCATCAATGGATAAAAGACTAACAGGTCTCACTTGGTTTACAAGATCATGAAACTCATCAATAGTTATACTAAGATATTCACAAATCTCTTCTTCCGTAGCACTACGGCCAAGGTTTGCCTCTAGCTTCATCACAGTACGATCAAGCATTTTCGCTTTATCACGAACGGATCTTGGCACCCAATCTTGCGCTCTTAATTCATCTAAGATCGCTCCACGAATACGAAACTCAGCATAGGTTTTAAATTTATTGTCACGACTAGGATCATATTTTTCAATGGCATCCATCAAACCAATCACACCGGAAGAGATCAAGTCGTCTAATTCAATGTTGGATGGCAGTCTTACTGCAATCTTCTGTGCGATAAATTTAATAAGAGGAGCATACTCCATGATTAAAGTACCTTTTTGCTCCTCGGTTAGGGCTTGTGGTGACTCTTTGTATTTTTTTAACAAGCTCGAACTTTTCGACATTTCTTTTCCCTCTTCCATAATATAATAACAAGTCTTAAATCCCCTTAAAAGTCCATATCCTTAGAGGTCGACTTGATTCACCCCCATAAAAAATTGCATGCTTCCTTTAAGGTTACCTAAACGTCCGTAACCACTGATCTTATCCGCTAGAACCCGCACCTGCTCTGCACTTGGAGCTTCTGGCGCAGAATTTAAAACTAGCTCTTGGTTGCGTGTCGCCTGGGCGAAGGCCTGGTCTCTTTGTATCGAAGCGATATGCTCTAAATTAATATTTAGAAACTGATCGCAAACTTTTTGTAGCATTTCATACAAACGAATTCCGTCTTTCTCACTACGAACTTGATTGCAAATAATCTTAAAGTTCTTTTCTTTCTGCACTAAATGAAGAACTTTAATTAAAGCATATGCATCGGTTAAACTTGCTGGTTCCGGTGTTAGAACTACAAAAATTTCCCCTGCAGAGGAATTTAAAAGCCTCACGTTTTCATCGATTCCAGGAGGTGTATCAATCAAAAGATAATCAAACAAACCCTCTAACTCAGACATCTGATCGATAATACATTTTTTTTGATAGGCATTGAGCCCTTGAATTTCTGGAAGCGCACTTCCACCAGAAATTAGATATAAATTTTGTGACAATCGAGTTAAAACGTCATCAATGCTATACTGATCACTCAACAGATCCATCACATTTCTTTGCACTTTCTGACCAAACATAATATCAATGTTTGCCATTCCTAGATCGCCATCAAAAATTAGTACCTTTTTACCTTTACGAGATAGATATAAACCAAGATTTGCAACTAAGCTGCTCTTCCCCACTCCACCTTTACCAGAGGTAATACTAATGCTACGAGTTTTCTTATTTAACATTTTTTAAATTTCTCCTACTTCGAAACCTGAAACAATAAATCAACAATTCTCTCGCTAGTCGCAAACTCAAAGTCCTCTGGTAAATTTGTACCAATTCCAAAACCTAAAACAGGTACGTTTAGATTACGGAATTGATTATAAATTGCGCCATGTTGAGTTGTTTCATCTAGTTTTGTGAATATGATGTCTTCAAAATTAAAAACTTTAAACTTTTCAGCATAAGCCTTTGCATCGGCGTTTTTAAGAGTAACCGATTGAACCAAATGCACATTCGCTGGAACTGGTAAATCGCTAGGAATAGACTTTTTGATCCACTCAATCTCTTCCAAGCTCTTCAAACCAACCCCTGGAGTGTCTACTAAAATGCAGTCTACATCCTTTAATTGGTTTAATACCGAAGGCCACTCTTCAGCACTTCTCAATATTCCAAAAGGAACATTTAATATTTTTGCATAGATTTTTAGTTGCTCAGTAGCACCTAACTTCATTGTATCGGTGGTTAGAATTGCGACACTCTTTCTTTCTGTCACAACCAATCTCGCTGCCATCTTGATCAAACTGGAAGTCTTACCACTCGCTGAGTTTCCAACAAAAACATGAATGCCATTGTCCACAGAGTTTTTCGTCTGAAAGCTATCCATAATTTGTTTGGCAAGATAGCCGTTAACAATAGAGCTTTTTTGCCATTTTTCTTTGGCGATATTCTTCTTTGCTCCCAAAATTAAATCACAAGCGTATTTTTCTTCTATGCCTTTTCGTAAAAGTCTTTCATAAGCCGAACTCAACTCGTAAGGGATTTCGTGATTGGCACCTGGGTGAGAAGGAATAAAACTTTGTGGCACATCTCGAAAATTTTGAACCAATTTTTCAAGACTGGCAATCTGGCGTTTTAATTCGTTAATTTCACGACTTGCTGATTCCGTTTTTCGTCTTACATTATTTGCTTTTGTTTGCTTTGGCTCTTCATCAAAGTCTTTTGAAAATGCACTTAATGCATTTTGGGTCGCCTCTTTTACCCTTCTAGCATTATCGGAAATGCTTGATTCTCTTTTAGGAGTCTTTGTCTCCGGTAAAGCTTTTTGTTCTTGAGCAGCAAGCTCTTTAATTTTTTGCATTTGCCCTTGTTGACGATAGGCATTACTAGAGGCTGTCGGTCTTTGCAAACTTTGTGTGCTTGGCGTCGACTTATTCACTAAATCATCTTGTGAATGTTCTTCATCGTCTAAAATATCGATGTACTGACGAGCACGTAATCCCATTTCTTCCTTTGGTAAAAAACGACTCACACTTTTTTCGATGAATTTCTTTTGCTGGCTAGCTGGGCTGCTCATTACCTTTTCACGATCTTGATCTCGCAATCGACTAAGAGCATATTGATGCTGTTGAAGCTTGGCTTCAGAGACTGCTGCGGTTACCTCAACACTAGATTCTCCCTTCAAACCAAAAGAACCCTTGTTGTCTCTGGCAGCAAGAATCACAGCTTCTGGCCCTAGGTGCTTTTTCACCATAGCCAAAGCCTCTTGCATACTATTTGCTTCAAACTTTCTAACTTGCATAGCTTACCTCTACCGTACCAACACTTGAGATATTGGCATCAATACTTAATTCATTATGTGAAACCACTTGTAACTGCGGAATAAAGCGCTCCGTCAATCTACGAATGTGACGACGAATGCTTGGGCTTGTAAGCAATACTGGTTGGCCCGCGATCTCTGGGTTTGTCTCGATCATTTTTGCAATTTCAGTAATCATGTTTTGTGCCACATGAGGATCCATCACTAATTGAATTCCATCTTCTGTTTGCAACAAACTATTACTAACTGTTTCTTCTAGATAAGGAGAAAGACTCAAAACTGGAATCATTCCCTCTTCATTTAATAATTTTTCTGTAATCGCTCTAGCTAAAGCTTTTCGACAACTTTCCACCAAGTTTTCAACTTGTTTTGTCTTATGACCTTCATCCGCTAAAGTTTCAAAAATAGTACGAAGATCTCTGATAGAAACTTGTTCTTTTAACAAACCTTGAAGTACTTGAACCACAGTGCCAAGAGGTAAGATGTCTGGTACCAAGTCCTCAACAATTTTTGGATAGATCTCTTTAAAGTTTTCCACCAGAGCAGAAGCTTCTTGTCTACCCATTAATTCATGAGAGTGAGTTCTCAACATTTCTGTCAAATGAGTTGCAATCACAGTAGGTAAATCAACAACCGTGTAGCCAGAGATTTCTGCTTCTTCTTTTAAGTTTTTATGTACCCACATTGCATCAAGGCCAAACGCCGGCTCTTTAGTTGGAATACCGCGAATTTCCTTAAGCACATTTCCTGGATCCATTGCTAATAGGTTTTCTGGCATCAATGTTCCGCCACCAATTTTGTTACCTTTAATTAAGAAACGATATTCACCAGGTTCTAATTGCAAATTATCTCTAATATGAATGCTCGGAACAACAATCCCTAGATCCAAAGCAAATTGCTTACGAATACTAACGATTCGCTCGAGAAGATCACCCGATTCCTCAGACTCAACAACATTAATTAGGCCATAGCCAACCTCAAGCTCTAGTAAATCCAATGGCAATAGAGATTCAATATTCTCTTTTTCAGGCTGAGCTGCCAGTTCCATTTCCTCTTTTTGCTTTCTAAGTGCATTGTCTTCACGAAACTTGTGGGTAATAAACGCAATCGAAAGAGTCAATGAACCCATTAACATAAAAGGAAACAAAGGCATTCCAGGAACTAAACCCAAGAAAATAAGAATGCTTCCCACAATGGCTAAAGCCTTTGGTTTTGCCATTAACTGAGTCGTCATCTCAGAACCTAAATTTTTCTTAGTTCCAGAGCTTCTAGTTACGACGATACCGGCTGCGGTTGATATTAAAAGTGCTGGAATTTGAGAAACCAAACCATCACCAATGGTTAACATTGTGTAGTTTTCCGCGGCGGTACTTAAATCTAAACCACGCTGTAAAACTCCAATCAATAGTCCACCAACTACGTTCACAAGAGTGATAATGATACCTGCAATGGCATCTCCTCTTACAAACTTACTGGCACCATCCATTGCCCCGTAGAAATCCGCTTGTTGTTCGATCTCTGTTCGACGCTTTCTGGCCTCTTCTTCTGAAATGAGTCCAGCATTTAAATCAGCATCGATACTCATCTGTTTACCAGGCATCGCATCTAAAGTGAATCGTGCCGCAACCTCAGCAACCCTACCAGAGCCCTTAGTGATAACCACAAAGTTAATGACCACCAAAATAATGAATACAATCAAACCAATTACATAATTGTCACCAACAACAAAACTACCAAAAGCTTGAATCACTGCACCAGCAGCATCACCACCCGCATGACCTTCGCTTAAAATTAAACGAGTCGATGCTACGTTTAATGACAGCCTTCCCAAGGTGCTAATTAAGAGTAAACTCGGAAATATCGATAAATCCAACGCTTGGTCTGTGTAAATCGAAATGACTAGAATCGCTAAGCTGAAAGTAATAACTACCGTCAAAGCCAAATCTAGTAAAATAGATGGAAGCGGTAACATCATCACCGTTAAAATTGCCATCATAGCAGCGGCTAATAGCAAATCAGTATTTTTGCTAAACTTTTCAAATCTTCTTAGAAAATCTAAAACTCCATCCATTAAACTCTAACCTTCTTCTTCAACTTGTAAACGTAAGCTAATACCTCAGCCACGGACTGAAATAGCTCACGTGGGATTACACTTCCCACTTTTAAAGTTTTAAATATTGTCCTAGCCAGCGGCTTGTTCTCCACCACTGGGATTTTATTTTCTTTAGCAATGGCTTTAATCTTTTCTGCCACTTTATCTGCACCCATAGCAATCACCATCGGCGCCATCCATCCTTGTTCGTACTTGATAGCAACTGCTATATGAGTCGGGTTGGTTACAATTACATCTGCCTTAGGAACATCAGACATCATTCGCTTGTTCGCCATTTCTCTTTGCGTTCTACGAATTCTTGATTTAATTAATGGATCACCCTCACGATTTTTGTGTTCTTCTTTTACTTCTTGTTTGGTCATGCGCATTTGCTTTTCAAGGTCAAACCTTTGAAAACCATAATCCGCAGCCGCCAGGATTCCCATAAACATACCAACCGCACCAATCAATTTTACGGTTACATCGCCGAAGTAAGCAAAAAGTTGCTGAACTGTGAATTCAACCAAAACCGGAACTGTGTTGATTTCATCCTTCAAAATTAAGTAGACGATAAATGCCACCACAGATACTTTTGCAACTGCCTTTACACCTTCTACTACCGACTTCATTGAAAAAATTCTTTTTAATCCAGAGATAGGATCAATTTTTTTCAGATCTGGCTTTAGAGCTTCTTCATTATAAAGAATTCCAACTTGAACCAAACTGCTAGTCATCGCTAAAATCAAGGCGATTAAAAAAACAGGTCCCAATAAAAATGCCATTTTCTTTAAGGCAAATAAACTTGCAATTTTATGATCTTCAATTCTTGTATGTGCATGAACGTAATCAGAAAAGATCACTTGAATGAGTTCAGAAATTTGCTCCATCCAAAAGGCACCAAGCAACCAAATAGAAGCACACGCACCAATCAAGGTGAGAAATGATCCCAATTCCTTGGTTTGTGCTACTTGCCCGCGTTTTCGAAAATCTTCTCTTCGCTGGGCTGTAGCTTCTTCAGTTTTTTCTCCTGAATCGTCTGCCATTGGTTCCTTCCTAGAACTCGCTTCCCTAGTACATTATGCCGTATTTACATGGACTTTAAAACAGTGAACAGGTCATCCATGACTATATCTATACTCGACTTAAATCCATAAAGGAAAGCCGGCACAGTTACTATCAAAATTACAAATCCAAGTAGGATATTTACTGGAAAACTTGTAATTAAAATATTGATTTGAGGAACCGCTCTACCAATAATGGCCATTGCAATGTTTGAAAAAAACATCGCTGCCAATACGGGAGCTGATAGTTTTAAGCCTATCTCACAAACTAGCTGTAAAATATGCGCTAAATCCTTTCCACTAATTAATGAAATGGCATCCTCCCCTAAAGGAACCAGCTCGTAAGATTGCATTAAACCTGAGAAAAATACATGGTGACCGTTTATGGTCAGAAAAAATACAGATACCAGTAGTAGCTGAAATTGACTAATGATGGACTCTCTACTTCCACTCACAGGATTTAAAGTCTGAGCACTAGATAAACCCATAGAAACACTAACTATCTCACCGCAAACCTGGACCGTCTGAAAGATAAGATGAGTCATAAAAACCAAGACCATCCCCACTCCAACCTCTTTGGCCACCAACCAAATGATCATATTAGAATCGATTTGTGTTGCAATTTGCTGCCATCCCACAAGAGGAAAAATTACCATGCTTACAACCAGCGCTAAGATTACTTTTAGATTTTTAGGAACATTGTTTGTACCGAGAACTGGCCATAGTCCAAGAAAAATGCCCATTCGTACCATCACGAGTACGAAGGCTAGGAGTTGTGTTTCATTGTATTGAAACAAATTTCCCAATCTAATACCTCACGTATTCTGCGATATTTGACATAAGTGTAATTGTAAATTGGGATAGTTCATCAACCATCCAAGGGCCACCTAAAGTCAAAACGATACCAACCACAATGATTTTAGGAATGAAGGTTAATGTTGCCTCGTTGATTTGCGTGATCGCTTGAAAGACGGAAACCATCAAACCAATGATAAGGGCTGATAAAAGTAATGGTGCTGCCACCATCGCTGTAGTACGAAGAGCCATTCCTCCTAAATTGTAGATTAGATCTTCACCCATAAATTACCCCTTATCCGAAACTTTTGATCATTGAACCAACAAGTAGTCCCCAGCCGTCTACTAAAACAAATAACATAATTTTAAAAGGCAATGACACAACCACAGGTGGTAACATCATCATCCCCATTGCCATTAGCACACTGGCTACAACCATATCGATAACTAAAAATGGAAGATAAATGATAAAACCTATCTGGAAGGCCGTCTTTAATTCAGAAATAATAAAAGCTGGAATTAAAACTGTTGTTGCTACGTCAGCTCTTGTTTTGGGAGCTTCTGCCTTTGACAATTTTAAAAATAATGACAGATCTGAATCTCTGGTTTGGTTAAACATAAACCTGCGCATTGGTAAAAGCGCTGCATCCACAGCCTGCTCCTGGTTGATTTTACCCTCCAAGAAAGGCTGAACCGCTTTCGAATTCAGCTCACTAAAATGCGGTTGCATCACAAAGAAAGTTAAAAACAGTGCCAAACCAATTAACAACTGATTGGGTGGCATTTGTTGCGTACCTATTGCTTGTCTCGTAAAGGAAAGTACAATTACAATTCTTGTAAAACCAGTCATCATAATAAGTATGGCTGGAGCTAATGTAAGTACAGTAATCATAAGTAATATTTTAATACTACTTACAATGTCTTCCGGTTTATCTAAAGACTGCATTCCAATGTTGATATTGGGTAAACTCACACCCTGAGCGAAACTCTCCAGGCAAAAGCCGAAAGTTAGAGCGATGAAAAACAAGATGGACTTTTTCAACTACAGCTCCTTCATTCCAGAAAGACGATTTTTTACTAAATCCTTGATTCCACGAATATTAAATTCTTCTTCTTCCTCTTCTTCGAAGTCCATACCCATACCGATTTCTTCGTTAATATTGGCAGAACTTAAACGCTTATCAAAAGAAGCATCTTCTTCCATTTCTTCAATCTCTTCATCTAAAAGACTTAAAGGCTTTATTAGGTTGATGTTGTGATCGGTAACTCCCACGAGCATCGACTCGCCGGCTACTCGTAAAATCATTAAAGATTTTTTCGGTCCTAAATGATGCTGAGTGAGTACTTTAATCGTGTGATGTTTCTGCTCTTTTCGCTTCTTGTTTGCATATTGCCTTAAGAAAAGAAAACCACCCAATAGTAGTCCTGCAATAATCAATAACCCACTCATTAAACCACCCATTGGACTCTCATTTTTCTTTTCGCTTTTCTTTACTTTTGTGCCAAATACAGGAATTTCAGATTCTTTTTTACCTTTAAAATCTTGTTCTTCCAGACTTACATCTTCTTCTAGTAAAACTTTATCATCACTACTGATACCTCGAATACTTCGAACCTTAATCGGACCTTCTTTCTTTCGAATCGGCGCTTGATGAACCACTGGAATATCCTCAGCGATACTATCGCTAGCATCGTATTTAAGCTGAGTTTGCATTTTGTTCTCGAAGTTTTCTGCTGAGATAACAGCAGGAGCTTTTGCAGACGGAGCTTTTTCTTGAGCAATCGCTTCGTCTTCAGTAAGTTTTAACTGTAGATATTTGTACTTGTCTTCAATTTTTTGATTATTCAGATTAGAAGGTTCCTCAAGAATATTATCTAGAGTACCCAATAGTACGGCACGACCATCAGCCACGGAAACGATTAGTTGGTTTCCTTCGATTTTGGTCTCTACACGTCCTTTAAATTTATCTACATCAAATTTTTTCTCATAATTTATTCTTAATGCGAGAGTGTCGCGATCTGGCTTAAAGGTATAAAGGTTTTTTACCAATGGATCAGATACTTTATCAAAACGTTTATCTTGATCCAACTCAGCACCTTTAACATTTACCTGCACGGTGCTGTTGATAAATTCAATCTTTACATCTTTTTCATCCACTGGATTACTAAATTCGTAAACAACCTTAAAGTGAGACTGGCTCTCTTGGTGTTGTACATTATTTAAAATTTCACCTGCGGCATTTAAATTTACTGCCGCAGTCAATCCAATGATAAATGATATAAGTCCTTTTATACTCACTTGATCCTCGCCATCCTAGCAATTGAAAGTTCTAAAAATTAGCCTAGTTGTTGAACGCGTTCTTGCGGGCTAATGATATCCGTCAGGCGTACCCCGAATTTTTCATTTACCACAACTGCCTCACCGCGAGCCACTAGCTTATCATTCACTAGGATCTCTAGTGCTTCCCCAGCAAGTTTGTTTAACTCAATCACACTTCCCTGACCAAGATTTAATAACTCAGAAACCATCATTTTTGTACGGCCAAGTTCCACCGTAACCTTTAATGGTATATCTAAAATTAAATCTAGATTGCGATCGTGACGTTCATCAGCAGACATTCCATCTCCTGCCCCAGGAGCTCCACCACCAAAATCGTCACCGCCTTCCATTGGATTTTCATCATCATCCATTGATGCGGCCAAAGCTTCGGCAACTGCTGCTAAATTAGTATCGTCAGACATAACGCCTCCTTAATATCCCAAACTTAATCGTCTTTTATTACTTTAGTAACCTGCACAGCGCAGTTTCCGTGACTTACACCATAGTAAGCTTTGAACTTCGGAACTTCTTCTACCTGCACTGTTAATTCACCCGTTGCATCTTGATCCAAAGGAATTACATCCCCTTCTTTTAACTCCATCAAATCAGCAAGAGTGATTTTTGTATTTCCAAGCTCTACCAATACTTCCGTTTCAGTAGACTTTAATTGTTGTCTAATAATACTCGACCACAACTTTCTATCCGTTTGATCCGATTCCACCTGAAAACCAGAACTTAGTTTTTGCTTAATAGGTTCAATCGTTGCATACGGAATAACAATAGTAATGGTTCCATTTGCATTTTCTAATTCCACATCAAAAGTAGAGGCAACCACCACATCTGTTGGTGGAACAATCCCCACAAACTGCGGGTTAATTTCGGTACGAACAAAACTGGCATCGATCTTATGCACGGATGCCCATGCTGCTTCTAACTCACCAATTGCTAAATCTACAACTCTTCGAACAATCGATAACTCAATCGGAGTAAAGTCTTTACCTTCAATTTTTGTATAAGGTCTTTCTGCTCCGCCAAAAAAACTATCCACTAAAGCGTAAGCCAATTTACTTTCAATCACCAAAAGCGAGGAACCACGTAAAGTATTAAAACGAATAACACTCATACAAGTCGGCATCGGCAGTGTATTGATAAATTCACCAAACTTTAGAAAATCTGTACTCGCTAAGTTAATCGAAGCAATTCTACGTAATGCATTGGATAGAGAAACTCGAAAGGTTCTCATAAACCTTTCATAAATTACTTCCAACTGTGGTAAACGTCCGCGAATGATTCGATCCTGAGAGGTCAAATCATAAACAACTACGTTGGCATCCGTTGCCGCTGCAGAACCTGCTCCGCCGCCGCCACCACCGCTGGCTTCGACTCCACCAGCGCCACCGCCTTCGTCCTCATCAAAGCCACCGTCAGAAACTGCGGCTAAGAGGGCGTCTACTTCACTTTGTGATAAAACCTGACTCATAAATTTCCTACCTTCTAGTTATAGAAGAACTCCGTAAATAGGACTCTTTTCACCTGGCCTTTGGTTAAAAAGGAATTCACAGTATTTCTAATTTCGTCCCTTAAAATATCTTTCCCCTCGCGATTTGAAACCTGGTCATAGGTCTTACTTGATAATAAAATCAAAATAATATCGCGAATTTGCGGTTTTCTTTTCTCTATCTCCGCCTGAACTTCGTCATTACCAACTTCGAGGGACATATTAATTTTCATAAGTTTTCCCCCTCTCGTTCCTGCCAAATTTACTAAAAAAGTCTCTAAGGGCACTAACTTACCGATAAAGTCCTCTTCTTCTGCAGCTTCTTTCAGTTGAGCTTCTTGCTCACCCTCAATCACATTATCAATACCGGGCTTTGCTTCTTCTTGCTTTTTGCCCATGTAAAGCATTGCGCCCACACCACCCACAATTAACATATTGATAATTGCTAAGATGATAAACAAAGTTGGCTTGGAATTTCCTCCACCACTACTTGCTACTGGAGCTCCACCACCGCCTTCTGCTGCTTCTTCTTCTGCCACGCTGTAATCTCCTTGATGTCGTCACAATTCTGTCACTAGCTATATGAGCAAAATAAATGCCATACAGACTTCAGTAGAGTCCGAAGAAGCGAGAAGAAATCTAGAGCTAAACCACATCACATTGCGACACGAAGATGACAATTTTTCCTCGTCAGAAAGACTGAGGCTGACAAAACTTTGACGGTGAACAAAGAATTCTACTTGTTAGATTCTACCACGGAATAAATGCTTTTTTAATTTTCTATGTGAAATCAAAACCTTAGGCATTTTAATGTGTCGCATTGAAACTTTTAACCTTTTCCCAAAGTAATTGAGTCTAATGACTGATACGGGGGATTTTTCCCGTATATATTTGATTAACTAGGATAAAGGAGTGACATCCTGGACCTAAGTTAGGTATAAATACGGTTTCTTATGGCTTCTCATCCCAGACTATTCCTTATAAAATTGCCATAAATTTTGACCCAAAAAATGATGAAAGCTAGAATGATTGGTGCAGATCAATGCATTCAGGGGGAATTGAAGAATGTTAAATGAACAGGGCCGTTCCAGGATGGATACCGTTATAAAATTGGCACTCGTATTTATAATCTCATTATTGAGTTTTTCTATTGGTACTTTTGTCGGTAAACAATTTAGTGACCAACAACATAAGACAGCAATGATTGAAGGCAATACAGGCCAAGCTCGTAGCACCGCTAGTATTCCTACCAATTCTTTAGAAGTTGCTCCGGAAGAAGCTCTTACAGATGCAGACATTGCAAGTATCACCGAAGAATTTGCAAATGCTGAAAAAGACGATATCGACGAGCTTCTTGCTGAAGTAAAAACAGAAACAAAAAAAGCAGACACTAAAGAGACTACAAAGCCAAGCAAAGAAGAGACTGCTAAAACAACGGCTGAAGATAGTATCGATGCGATGATGGCGGAAGTGGTTGCTGAGGAAGAACCTAAAAAAGAAATGGCGAAAGCAGAAACTGCAAAAGCCAAAAAAGAAATGCCAAAAACTCTTCCTGAAAAAGATGACTTAGTTAGTGAAGTTGCTAAGAACATCTCTAAAGATGTGAAGCCAGTGGTTAAGGACAAACCACAAAAAAGTAGAATCCCAACCAGTTTACCTGCTAAGCTAGCGGCTTCTACTGTTGGTAAATTTACAGTACAAGTTGCTGCTTACCAAACTGAAAAAGAGGCTAAAGAGCACAGTGAAAACCTAACAAACCAAGGCTACTCCTCTTTTTATTTAAAAGCTGTGATTAGCGGAAATACTTGGTACAGAGTTAATGTTGGTCTTTTTGCGAACAAAGAAAAAGCTGGTGTTTACAGAAAACAATTAATGAAAGAAGCTAGCTTAAAATCAGCCTTAGTAAAAAAGATTGTTCAGTAATATAAATATTAAAACGAAAAACGACAAAGCCCGATGGAAACATCGGGCTTTTTTTATAGTAGTAGATTGATAAATTTCAAAAAATTAGAAGCTTGAAAATACTAATTTGCGCGCTTTTGAACTTCGGTTGTGATGTCTTCGATTTTTTTCGGGTCAAAGTTTTTAGCCACTTCAGCGCGGTAAACTTTACCAGCTCGGAAGTAGTACCACATATCTGGCTTTTTATCGTTGTTACGATCAAATTCTTGGCGACGAATTTCACCTTTAAAATAATGAGTCCAAACATTTCCTTGTCCATCGGTTTGAACCTTTAAATAGACCTCACCCGTCTCGGCCTGGTGGTATTTTACTACCTCCGCAAACTCATCTTTGTCCAAATTCCATTCTGTGCGAACCACCTTCGCGTTTTTAAAATGCTTTGCGAGATCAATCTTGCCATCTTTGTCAAAATCGAACAGTTGCATTTTTAAAACTTTCGCACCGTTTTTATCGGCCTCTTGAATGACATAAAAATTACGACGAGCATCCCCGCTTGTTTCTAGCTCCTTGATTGTTTGCTCACTCTCTTTACTACTTAAATAGCTGTCTAACTTTAGGTTTTTCCAGTCAGGAAGAGGAAGCTCGGTAGCTGCCATGGAATTGATTCCGAAAAATAATGAGAATGTAGAGAAAAGTGACTTTTTCATGCTGAACCCCTTAGCTTAGCTAATTTTAAATAGAATTCAGCAAGCTGCCAAACAGTCTCTGCAAAAAAGTCGGGAAAACCAGCAGTTAGAACTGATAACCTAGACTAATTAAATTGAAATCCACAATATTATTTTCCAGGTCTTCTAGCTCATTTCTAAAACTAACTCCAAACTCATAAATCATGTTTCGAGTCCAATCGGCTTTAAAGTTCATATCTTCGTAGATATTTAAAGGAACATTAAACCCTACTGCCAAAAAGCTCTTGTTATCCGACACGCTAGAGCTTTGCGCGGCTAATGAATTGGTTGTCTCTTCTGTACTCATACCGATTCCCAAGAAAACACGGAGAGGCGAATAAAAAGGAATTCTACGCTCAATACTCAATTGATAATCAGTGTATTTTGTCGCCATTCCAACGATGCCAATCTCGTTAGAGCGACTCCCTTGGGAAATACTAAAATCTATGTAAGTATTGTCTAAAAATTTTCGATCATAACTAAGCTTGAAGTAAGGATTTTCAATTCTTTGGCTTGTGTTTCCCGTTCGTGAAGAACGAGTGTAACCAAAATCCAATTGATTTTTCTTTGTGAAAGCAAAAGAACTACTAGCAAATAGAAGCAAAAAGCCCATCAGGATACTATTTTTCATTTTTCACCTCTAAAAAGCTTCCGTCTTCTGAAACACTGGTAAATTCTTCTAATATACTTTGTGGCTTAGCATTCTTCATCGCCTCAGGATCTGAGGAATAAAAATGAAGCTCTGTAGACTCTTTGCCTAAGACTTCATTTCGATATTGATTTAAAACTTTAATACTAGCTTCGACACTTCCATCATTTTCTAAATAGATATCCGTGAAAACATCTTCTGTGAGGAACCTTAAAGCTTCTTTCAAAATTTCATTACGAATGTCTTCGCTCAACTGAGAAACTTCCGAAAATTCTAAACCATACTTTTCCATTTGAATCGCTAAAAAACTTTTAGCAAAGTAGCTTCCCATTATATAAAAATGATCTTCACTCACATAATTCGTATCTGAAAATGGAGCATAGGATTTTGGTTTTTCAGAAAAATTACGATAACTAGAATGTCCCCTCGCAAAGTGATTCATTATCTCAGTGCTACCCGTCATAAGAAAGGCAAATAAATCTGAGAAACCTTCATTATATGTTTTAACAGAGTCCATCTTAGCAATGGCAAGGCCGTCGTTAGCAAAAAGCATTTTCGTCAAAGGATTATATGTATTTGAGTTTTGGTTCAATTGATTTGCATATGCGTGATAGTAAATGGAATGAAAAGCTTCGTGGTACCAAACATCCGCATTGATTGTTGCTGGAATGTATTTTTCTTCATAAACAACCATTCCAAAATAGTCGCCACCAGCAGAATAGAAAGCATTGTTTTTAGAAGGCACAGAATGAAGAACAATTCTTCTTGGCCAATAATTATCAAAGTTCCAATTTAAAGCGCTCATCTTTTGTTTAAGGCTATACATCAAATAGTACATTGTGGCTGCTTCTAAACTTTCAATTTGTCCGGCAGGTATATAAACATCGCCCTTTTTAACAAATTCAAAATTTGGTGATTCCCCATCAATACGAAATTTTCCATCACGTCTATTATATTTAATGTCGTCAGAACCTACGTAGTACTTAAAATTAACAAAATCCGATTCCAAAGTTTCCATGCTTTTAGGACGAGGAACTTCAACTACAGTTAATTTATATTCTCCGTCTTCATGGAGAACTGGAACCTGCATTTTTATCATTGCGCTGTCCGGCTCGGGCTTGCTACATGAGACATTCACTGCAAGCATTACCAAACAAACTATAGACAGTTTAAGAATATTTTTCATAATCACACCCGTAGGAACGCACCTACCACCACTTTAAATTTCCACAAATATTAGTAGCAATCTTCGCGCCAAGAAAGTTGTTTTTTTACTAAGAGACCTTGTAAGAATTGCATTTATTCGTTAGTTTAGCGCCATGACAAATCCTGGATACTTTGCCGATCGATTAAACCCGCAACAACTAGCCGCTGTAGAAAAAGTGGATGGTCCTCTTTTAATTTTAGCCGGCGCAGGCTCTGGAAAAACTAGAGTACTAACCCATCGTTTAGCCAATATAGTTTTACAGCAAAAAGCAGCACCGGACGAAATTCTTGCCGTTACTTTTACTAACAAAGCCGCAAGTGAAATGGCCCATCGTGCAGAGCAAATCTTAACCAGCCTTGGCATTAGCATTCACGACAAACTATGGGTAAGTACTTTTCATAGCACTTGTGTTCGTATTCTACGTCAGCATGCAGAGCTGTTAGGCTACAAAAGAAATTTCACCATCTATGATTCTGGTGATCAAATATCCTTAATCAAAAAAATTTCCGCCAACAAAGGCTTAAAAGAAAAAGAATATCCTGCTAAAAATTTTGCTTACCGAATTCGTTGGGCCAAAATGGAAGGCAAACGCCCAGAAGACATTACCAAAGATGATAAGTTCTATATGGATAAAAGAACTCATGAAATATATCAAATCTATGAGCAAGAAATGTTTCGAGCCAACGCACTAGATTTTGATGACCTATTGATGAAGAGCCTTTTGCTCCTCGAAAATTTTCCAAAAGTATTAGAAGGCTATCAAAGAAGATTTCGCTATATAATGGTGGATGAGTATCAAGACACCAATCACATTCAATACAAATTACTAAGGCTCTTAGCCAATCACCACAAAAACCTTTGCGTGGTGGGTGATGAGGATCAGTCCATCTATAGCTGGCGTGGAGCAGATATATCTAATATCCTTAACTTCGAATCAGATTATGAAAATGCATTTGTAGTAAAGCTTGAAGAAAACTATAGAAGTACACAAACCATCGTAGATGCCGCTAGCCACGTTATTTCTAAAAACACCCAAAGAAAAGGGAAGAAGCTTTTTAGTAACAAAGACAAAGGCGAAAAAATTCTTATTAGAGAAGAAGAAGACGATCGTGATGAAGCTCGCTTTGTAGTAAAACAAATTAATAAAATAGCAAAGTCTCATCCATACAAAGACATTGCTATTTTCTATCGCAACAATACCCAGTCACGAGTCCTAGAGGAGCAACTACGTACCAGTAGCATTCCTTATAAAATCATTGGCGGCCTACGATTTTATGATCGAATGGAAATTAAAGACGCCCTAGCCTATTTGCGCTTGATGGTGAATCCCAATGATGATGTAGCGGTAAAGAGAATCATCAATGTACCCGGCAGAGGAATTGGTAAGACGACCATTCAAAAAATTGAAGACGTATCCATGGATAGAAATATGAGTATGCTTGAAAGCTGCCATGTTTTAATCGAAGAAAAAGCCGTAAACTCTGGTACACAAAAAAAGATTGCAGGCTTTTTAGCATTAATTGCCAATCTCCGAATTGAGGCAGAAAATTATTGCGCTTCCGATTTGCTTGGAATCATTTTAGATGAAACTGGCTATATCAAAAACTTACAAAAAGACGACACGCCAGAAGCTGTTGCTCGACTTGAAAATTTAGAAGAATTAAGCAATGCGATCCTACAGTTTGAAAAAGATCGAAGAGATGCCGGTAGCCTTGAGTTATTTTTAGAAGAAATGGCTTTGGTATCAGACCAAGATTCAGTGAATCATTCTATCGACTGTGTACACCTTATGACCTTGCATGTATCTAAAGGCCTAGAGTTTCCTTATGTATTTATTGTTGGTATGGAAGAAGGAATTTTCCCTAGTGGTCAAGCAGTTGAATCTGGAGAGCAAGAAGAAATCGAAGAAGAAAGACGTTTGGCTTACGTCGGTTACACCCGAGCTATGGACAAACTAACTCTTACACATGCAAAACGTCGACGTATGTGGGGACAAACTCAGTTCAATTCCCCTTCTAGATTTTTAGACGAGCTTCCTCCTGAATATGTGACTATGGGACTTGGCTCAGATCGTAAACCACCAAAGCTAAATGCCATTGGTGGTGGTTTTGCTTCTCGAGCGAATGCTGGTTCTAGTTTTAGTTCCATGGCTAATTCGGGCTCTAGTTATTCCTCCAATAAATCGGATGATGAGTTTGATTTTGGAAACCCTAACCCGTGGGGGGATGACGAATTCAATCAAGAAGCAAATTCATACTCCCAAGCTGCCCCTTTAGAGGATTGGGAAAAGCCTAAATCTAGTGGCGGTGACTACCAAAAAGGAATGAGAGTTCATCATCCTCAGTTTGGAGCGGGAACCGTTTACGAAGTTAAGGGTTCTGGGGATAAAGCAAAACTAACAGTAATTTTTGATGGAAACTTTTTGAAGAATTTCGTAGCTAAATTTGCAAAGTTGACTCGGGTTTAGTTATTGGGTTTGAACTTAGCCTCAAGCTGTAGTTCTTCAAGCGACTGTGCTTGCGCGCCAATGCTTTAGCTTAATCTGAGATTTTAGTTTTACAGTTATTTTTTTAACCTATGAGTTAAGTAAGTCCCACTCTTGCTGATAGCTTTCTACATCCATCGGTTTTTTGATGTTTTGTTTTGAGGGGCTGATGTATTGTCTGATTTTTCCATCAAAGCCTTTGAAGGTCCTGGTGTTTCCCTCGTGATTAATTTGATGATTGGGGACCATTGAGGTTTTACCTCCTCCACCGGGAATGTCGATAGAATAATTAGGCATCATCAGACCACTTACTTTTCCCCATAAGTGTTTTTGAATTTCTAATGAGTCTTCAATGCTTGTGCGAAGATAATCACTACCCTCACTTGGATCGCACTGAAACATATAATATGGTTTTACTCTCAAATATAAAAGCCTTCTTGAAAGGGCTTGAATGATTGCTGGGTGATTATTTACTCCGTTTAATAAAACCATTTGATTAAAGACAGGAGTGCCATGATCAACAATTCGCTCAAGAGCCTCTGCCGACTCTCTAGTAATTTCACGAGGATGATTGAAGTGAGTCATTAGATAGACAGGCTTATATTTCTTCAAAACTTTAGCCAATTCTTCCGTAATTCGAAAAGGATTTACCACGGGAATTCTAGAACCAATTCGAATGATTTCAATATGTGGGATCTCTCTTAGATCTTTTAAAACTTGTTCAAGTCTATTATCACTTAAACTTAAGGGATCTCCTCCCGAAAGAATTACTTCTCTGATCTTAGGAGTATTTCTTATATAATCCAATCCTGATTGGTACTCATCCTTCTTAGGAAAAACTTGTTCTTTTCCGGTAAAATGTTTTCTTGTGCAGTACCGACAATATACATTGCAGTAATCCGTCACCAAGAACAAACAACGATCCGGGTAACGATGAATGATTCTCTGGCTAGGACGATTGTTGTTTTCATCCAATGGATCCAACATCCTTTGAAACTGATCTTCTAACTCCAATGCATTTGGCATAAAGATCTTACGAATCGGATCTTCTGGATGATCTTTGGCTAAAGAGGCATAGTAAGGTGTGGTTTGCACATTGAACTGTGAACCTTTATCAAATGCCTCCTCTTCTTGCTTGGACAAACGAAAGTAACGAGCAAAGTCTTCTTTTTTCTTCAAAGAAAAACGCAACTGCCATTTAGGATCCTGCCAATCCTCAATAGCAAGAGATTTATCATAAATAGGTTTTGTTACTTTAAACTCAATGCCCACGCCACCTTATATATATAAGGACAAACAAAGTAAAGCCCTCCTACACCAAGGCTTCAACGGGCAGGCCCTTATTTGTCTTTGATGCGCTACTGATCTATGTAAGCTCTTAAAATTTGTAGTTCAAAGCTTCGAACCAACGGTAGACAGGTTTAGATTTGAGGAATTGCCTGGGAGCATGTGCATTTAGGTTACAGCCACCCAAATACAGGGTGGAAAGGCCGAATTCAAACCCCCTCATTGTTTAGGTCCCTTATTTAGATACTTACACCTTTATCAAACAATCCAATTAAAATTATTGCCCGGCTACCCTAAACCCAATTAAACAAAAGCACCTTTGAGAGCGCAGCTACTCAAAAAGCCAACGGCCGCCGAAGCCTAGGCGTAGGCGCCCCGCTCCCCCGCGCCAGCATCAAAAAAACAAGCTTACGAGATTTAGATCTGAAGAAATGAGAAAGAGGCCTTCTGAAACAAAAGTGTTTTGATCAGACCTTTTTGGATCAGTGTACGTTTTAACACAAGGGTTACATTTTATTCCTAACACATGGGTTACACATGCTCATCTAATGGGCTACTTATTGGGCTAAATGACTTGTCTTTTTCGTCATAGCAGCCAATTTCATGATCCATAAAGTAGATACTCCATATTTTATCATCCTCTTCCTTTAGACCTAGATTATGCCCCCCAAATGATTTTGATATAAAAATTCTTTTATGAACCCCATTCAAGGAAATTCCTCCACACTGAGTTACTTTTACTGTTTTATCACATAAAGGGTATTCCAACTCATTATATTGGTCGTATTCAATGTTAGACTTTTTGTAAACTTCAGAAGGAGTCTTCATATCAATCGACTGATGAGGTCTCTCCAAATTATATTCATCAACAAATTCATAAAAACGTTCTTGTTGTTGTAACAGGTTTTTCTTCGGTGGCTTTGTACATTCCCTTTTTAATGTTCTATGCATTCTTTCGTGTCGTCCATTTTGTTCAGGGTGACCAGGTCTTATTCTTTCTACTTTGATTCCTAAACTTAACCACCAAACAGATAAAGGACTTAAAGTAAAGAGTGATTGTGGATGACCAAATGGAACACCGTTGTCAGAGCGAATTGCCTTAGGTAATCCGTATTCTTTGAATGTCCTATCAAATACAGTAAATACATCAGTATGATTAATTCTGTAGAAAGCTTCACAACCAAGTAGGTATCTTGAATGTGAATCTGTAATTGTTAATGGGTAACAATATTCTTGGTTTCCTAGGAGAAACTGCCCTTTATAGTCTGTGCACCATAAATCGTTGGGATCTTTGGGAACAGAAAGGTAGGTTCCTGTTGCTTTGGAGCTCAAAGCTCTCTTTCTTTTTTCTTTCACTAAGCCGTTTCTTTTAATGACTGCGTGAAAAGTACTTATCGAAGGCGCTCTAACATTTGGATACCGCCTAATGAAAAGCTCTTTTAATTTAGGAGCACCCCAATAAGGTTTTTCTTTCCTAAGGTCTACGATTCTTTTCTCTAGAATCTCACATAGAGTTTTATTATTTCTTCTTGTTGCTCTAGATCTATTAAGAAGGCCCTCCGGGCCTTCTTCCTGATAACGCTTCCAGAATTTTGTTCCTGTCTTACGACTAATCCCAAAATCCCTACACACAGCTGCCAATGGCTCTCCTGCCAGTACTCTACTGACAAATTTCATTCGTTCATCCACAATGGACCTCACTTTCCAGGGCATACAATCTCCTTATCAAGACATATGCCGTTATACAAAAAAAGTGTAACCTATGTGATCGGAAAATTGTGTAACCCATGTGTTCGGTATACACCCAGGAAGATCCAAAACGAGTAACATGGATGTGAGGGAAGAAGCCGAAGGCGCCTGACCGGAAACGTGTCTGAGCAAAACACTTTTGTTTCTGAAGGCCGGTTCATTCAAAGCTCAAAACCGAGAAAGCAAGCTCCCCCCCACAAAAAAACTCTCATAACCCCCTAAAATCACTAACTTGCCAAACAAGCGCAAAATGGTCACTCCCAACTGTCAAAGCACTTTACACACCCAAGCCCCTGAAATTACAAGGAAAAGTCTAAAACCACCATTCCCCATCGAAAGCCTAAACACCAAAGTGTAAACAGCACAAACAGACATAATCCGATATTTCCAAGAAAAACCAATCACTTAGGCCTAATCGTGCCAATTGGAGAGCTTCTTGTACTAGTAAGGGGTGAGCACACATAGGATCGTGTCCCTGCTCAGGAGATTTTTTTAAGGAGAAGTAATATGAAAACATTAAGACAAAAAACATTAAGCCTGGCTTTGTTTGGTCTGTTAGCGATGAACAGTGGCTACAGCCTATTAAGTCAAAACGAAAACACTTATGAAGGGCAAGTTAGTTTTGCCTCAGTTTCTACGGAAACAATTGAAAGTCGATTAACTAAAATTTTAGATAGCGATTCTTACGATTCAGATGAGCTTAGTATCTCTAAGCGTAGTAGTGGAGCTAGAACAAAATACATCATCGATGGTTACAAGAATCTTGAAGAAAAAGATAAAAAGCTTTTTTCAAAACTTCTTCTAGATAGCAACGTCGAATTTAGTTTAAATGAAAAATCTGGTGACGCTGTATTAACTTATACACATAAAGAAATTAAAACGAATGGAAAAGTAAAGGTCGATGGAAAAACCACTGAGATCGTTTCTGCTAGAATTGGAAATATTCAGAAAGGTACACATTTTTCTTCAGGAAAAGCAATCCTTGAAGTAGAGATCGATACAGAAGGAATGGCCATTGGGTCTTGTGAGTCTTGTGCAGACGATTTAAAAACGGTACAAGTTCCGGTTGATTTAAACGACCTTGACAGCATCGAAGCTATGATTGCAGCTACTCAATTGGTCTTGGATCAAAGAACAAAAGATTCAAAGAAAAGAAATGAAGAGAGAATTCTTGCTAAGAAAGAAAAAGCTAAAAAAGAACTTGAAAGACTTTGTTTGAAAAAAGATAACCCGAGAAGTCTTTCAGATAGTGATTTAAAATGTATGATTAGCAGATTAGAAGATCGTGATTCTGATTTAAATCCAAAATTAAATGAGGAAGAAAAAGACAAATTAAAAGAAGTTCTAGAAACTTATGTTAAAGGTGAATACAAAGATCATCCTAAGACTAGAAAGTTCAAAAAGTACTTAAAAGGTAACCCTGAGTTCATCGCAGTTCACAAAGAATCTCGTAGAGATGCATTACAAGAAGTGGCTGAAGAAGAAAAGTATGAGCGTCAAAGAGAACGTACAGAGCAAAACGAAGAAGCACTTAAAAATGATCTAGATTGGTTAGAAGACAGCATTTACGAGTGGGAAAACTTAAACGCTCAGTTCGAAAACCTTTACAACTATGCAAACCGCGACCTTGCAAACAGACAATGGCAATGTGACTCTTACTCTGGATACTACCCTGGTCAACAAAACAACTACTTTGGTAACCAGTACTCTGCAGGGATTAGCTACAACAACCGTGACGGATTCAACACCTGGGCTGGTAATAGAAACTCTGCAGCAATGACATCTATGCCAGGTGTAAACATGATGGGTGGTAACAATCAATTCATGCAAACACAACAACAAACGGCTTTGATCTTAAGACAGAACTGTATGCAAAACGTACAAACTGCACAAAACTACTGGAACTGGGAACTTGCAAACTTAGAAAATGGTTCAATCAGTCCACTAGAACAAAGCATTACTACTCAACTTAGAGGCTTGAACTTAGACAGAATCTTCCAAACTACTTACAGCATCGATGAGCAAGACAATGGTGGATTACTTGATACAGACAAAGAATACTACTCATCAATCATCCAAGGGATTAATGCAGACTTGAAAGCGATGGGATTTAATACAAACATAAACAGTGGCTACTCGATCAACAACAACGGTTCAAACCTTGGCGTAAGAAACAACCTTAGAACAAACAACCTTCGAACGAACAACACCAATAACCGCCTAGGTAATACAGCTCCGGGAATTGGTAACACTGGAATACAGAATAGGAATAGAGGTGGTAGAATCTAACTTGAATTGCAACATTGATTACACAAACTTCTCCAACATTATGAGCGAAGCCAAGGTAGGCTTCGCTACTCCTCATTTAAGAACAAGGCTTATGCCTACACTAAATTAAAAGCTTAAAGAATTGAAAAACTAAGGGCTAGGTGGATGATTTAAAGAACCAATCTGTTTTTAATTAAGATAGAAGAGAAAAAAAGTAAGTAAGTAAGTAAGTAAGTAAGTAAGTAAAAATAAAGGACTCTAAGTAAAAGTAATATCATGAAAACTATAGTATTTTTCCTAATTCTAATCTCATGCAATATAGGCTTAGCAAGTGTATACCCTTGCAGAAGTAGTCTTAGCATTAGAGAAATGGAAAGATATTCTATTAAAGATTACATAACTCGGGAAGGCCAACTTCAAGCAATAGAAAGAAAAGAAATTGAAATAATTAATGATGAAGCCATCGTTTTTAGTGACCTATCCTTTAACACTAAAAAACTAGATAACTTCTTCAGTAAAAACTCTCAAGCTGAGAAAATTAGAAGCAATTCTCAAACTCTTGTGGATGAATATGTTGAAGTTCGCCATTGGACGGAAGATTTTGCAAAATTAATTTTAAAAGAAGTCAAAGACGATTTGCCTTACACAAGGTACTTTTTAACAGAAACTCTTCCCAAAGATGATAGTCCAAAAATCCAAAAGGCAATGTTAAAATTGATTTTTGCCAATCAATCTGAAGCAAATCTTTTACCTGTAGAAAGACATTTAGGTTTAAACCTTAAATACAATAATGGTCTTAAAATTGAACCCAGTAATTTTATAAACCTTGATAAAAAACCTGATAGTATCCCACAAGTTCTCAAACTTTGGTTTGCCTATACAAGATCCGTTATTAGTAAAAACAAAGTAAAGGCCGATGAAGCTCTCTATTATACCTACGGAAATATTGCTAGCGTCAAAATGTATAGTCAATATGGCTTTGTACGATCAAAGGAGACCTACAAAGACAGCGAAGGAACCGAATGGTATCTTTTAACAGCCACGCCCAATCAAGTCATGAACTCAAGGTTTTTAAGAAAAAAATTAGAACAAAACGACAAAGAATATTTGGCAGATATCGTGTACCTTTCAGAAAAAACCTATTACCCACGTCTTGGAAAAACCACCAATCAGGTCATTAATTTTGGTAAATCCATTAAAAACTTAAGAGAATCTCACATCGTCTCAGAACATATAGCCAACAATTATGAACTTTCTGTATTTACCACTGGAGGCAATACTCTCGTTCATTTTAAAATTCCCGACAATTTTAGATTGGTTAAAACCTTCAACTTTGATGGATACCGGTACCAATACAAAGACAACCAGTTAATGATTTCTCGTAACGAAAATAAAATTCACGAATATTTAATTATCGATCTAAAAGAAAACAAAGACTTTTCTCCAAGAAGCATTAGACACCATTTGAAGATTGGTCAAATTGTAGTTTACTCCTACGAAGCCTTCTTTTAATTCATAGGATGGTAAAAATGGATTTTTTGATTAGCTTTCCTATATCTCCAAAGCCTTAATGCATATAGAAACCTGATGATTGATATAGGCTTCATCCAAAGAACGCTCTTCTGTTATATTTGCGATCATCAAACCTATGATCATATTTTGTAGAAGTCTTGCTTTTTCAACGGCAGCCTCCCCTACTAAGTCTTTAAGCATTAAGCCAATTCGCTCAGTTCCCATATCCACTAAATAGGTATTTTGTTTTCGCATTTTTTCATCGTGAGAACAGGAATAAAAAAACAGAATCCAAAAAGACAAAAGTTTTGGTCGATGCACTCCCCAAGATAAAGTGTTAAAAACATATCTTTGAATTCTAGCTTTATTGTCAACCTCTTCGTCCAAAGCCTGAACCGCGTAAATCTGAAAAGCCTCTCTTACATAATTCACACAGGCCATAAAAAGACCGTCTCTATCACCAAAATGATGATTGATATTGGTTCTACTAACCCCTGCTTTTTTTGCGATTTCAGACAATTTGGCCTGTTCGATTCCGTGTTTATGAAACAAATGAATCCCGGCCTCGATGATTCTCTTTCTCATTTCTTGGCCATGGCTGAGATTATCAGCATGGTAGCCTGTCTCTAAAGTCTTGAAAATACTGCCTTTCATAGTTTTATGCTAACTGCCTTCCAGTAAAATGTCTCATGAAAACTGTCGAACTATTGTCGCTGCCTGTAATCTTTGCAGCTTCTAAATTGCCTATTTCCTTTTTGAGTAAAAAAGCATAAACTGACGCCGCGTCAGCTTATGAATTTGAATAAAACTTGATTCAGCAGTTTTTCCAAGTTCAAGAATTTGACCAACATTGAAGTCTAAAACCTTCAATAAATACAACCCAACAAGTCTAATTCGCTAGAGTTAGATTAACATATTCCCCCCACCCAAACCTTGCCCAATATCTCCCAGGATATTGGGCTTTTTTTTTCATCAAGATTGTACTTGGCGCAAGCTATTGTAGAGTTTTATAAAAATCAAATTCGATTTTGTTGAGTTAAATACGAAGAAAGGGAAAGCCTTGCTAGTTCCCCTTCTAAAAATTTTGAAAAAGTAATGCGTAGGAAAAATATGCTGTTAGAAAAGCTAATTAAGTCATAACTTCACATTTAGCAAAAAGTTTATTTTCTCTTAGCTACAACATTTAAACTCATCTCAGGCTTTCCTTTTTGGTCCAAGGTGATTTGAGCCTCTTCTCCAGCTTTAGCTAGAACTTTTGGTTGTGAAATAATTTTTCTGGAACCATCTTTTGTTAAATGTCCTACTTTAAATTTCATGAGAATCCCTTTGTTCCCTTGAAACTCAGCTTCTTCAGCCACTACCTCAATAAAAGTTTTTTCCAAATCGTCTTCGCTAACAATTGATCCCTTTTGGCCCTCTTCAAGCATAATACCCATTGCGGTTTCCGGCTTCCCCTTAATATTCAACTTCATATCAATCTCATAGATTGCTTTAGAAGCCCAAACAGATGTTGATAATGTTAGTCCAATAAGAATAGTCATTAATTTCATAATATCTCCCCGATTAGATATTAGGCTATGAGGTGAAACTCTAGATGTCTATTAATTATACTCTGCTTTTTATTTTTTTAATGATGCACTTAAGTATGTAAATGAAAAGAGGAATGTACTTTTAAATACCTTCTGGCTTCACAGGCCCCTCTTGCTCTTGCTGCCCTTGAATTGCCGATTTTATTTCTTGATGACCTTTTTTCAGGACGTCTCTAGTTCCATGAACTCCTGACTTAATCACTCCACCAGTTGTTCCGATTCCCTTCTTAAAAACCTTTCCAGCACCGACGCCAACACCTTCTAGTTTTCCTGCAAAAAAATCTAGCCACCGACTTACTTTCAACTCCATTGAAACAAAAAGCTGCGTAAAACTCCCTACTTCTCTTCCCCAACCAAGACGGCCTTCCAGTCTTAAATCAGCTCTTGGATGAAGATAAGTCGTAATTCCGTAACCTAAACCATAAACAAAAAATTGCTTAGAACTGTCATCAGCGATTCTATTCATTACTCCAGCAAAGACCCTAGCAATTGGTGAATTGGTGTCTGGGAAATTTACAAATTGCCACCTTAAGCTTAAAACTCCATACCAGTTTGTTTCACCATCTCTACCAGAACTTCCTATTAGAAAATCCATATACTGCTGACAGGATTGTGAATTTGTTAAGACACAAGTTCCGATGTTATAACCTAGGTTTCCACCAAGCCAATACAGATCTTTATCAATGTTCATCTGTCCAAGTTCAAGACCATAGTCCCATTTATGTGGAAGATAAGGGTGAGCATTTACATAAGGCTCATAACGCAATTTTTGTTTCAAATACCTGGACTCTATTAGATTTAATCGATCAAGACTTAAGGTTCCATCTCTAAGCCCTCTTTGAATATAGGCTTCAAGTTTTTTTCTATTAATTCTTCGACGACGTTTTTTTCGTTTCTTAGCTTTGGCCTGAGTTAATTTCGCTTGGGGTTTTTCAGACGAATTTAGTTTTTCACTATCATTACTTTGTTCCATAGATTCTTTTGCTTGAATTTCAGTGTCTTCCTCAAAAGAAGAAACTTCATCAATGGCCACAGCATGACTAAGCCAAAAGTTAGCTAAGAAAATAGAGAAGAGATAAACTAGAAAAACTTTTTTCATCTAGTTATATTTTTTCAAAATAAGTCTGTAATGGCAAAATTCGCCAGAAAATCCAACATCTAAGTCTATATCTACTGGGTTTTTTTTACCTATCAGCCTGGAATTTGACCACATTTAAAGTCTTCTTAGAGCAATGCAATTTTAAAAATATATTGGGAGATAAATTTGATTGGAGAGACATGAACCTGATAGTTGAATCAATGAAACAAGACATACTAAATCAACATTTCAAACAATAAACCAAGAGATAACTTTTTTGATAAACCTCAAAAAAATGCCCCGAGAATTTCTCCCCGGGGCCCCGCTCTACCACCAATCTGAGTCGCGATTTTAGTGCATCATAGATGTCGTACTAGGCTGTTAATCATAGTTGCTATCAAAAGTTGATGGCGGCCTTACCTGATATTATAAATGCATTATTGGTAGAATTGGAAGCATTTCCTTCATATGCGCCACCTGGCAATAAAAATCCAGTTTCTAAACGCACATGAGTAGAATCATTTGGAAAGTAACTCATTCCCAAATCGATTTCTGTACCTAAATAATCGTCTGTCGTCGCAGTTCCTACTTCATTTAGTTTAGCATAAATGATTGAAGCATCATAATGAAAGCGATCAGAGCTTTTATAAGTAAGTTTTGGAGCGATGAACATAGTATTACCGATATAATCTGTGTCTACGCTACTACTTGAAGCACCACCAACTGCGCTATTGTTTAAATCTAGAGATGAATTACCCATTTTATGATTGAACAATAGGTAAGCGACATCAAGGTTTCGATCGAACAAGAAGCCTTCATAATTATTAGAGTTAGGATCGTCACCAGTTGCATAACCAATTCGACCATCAAAATGAAAATCTGTCGCAAAATCAAATGTGAAGTTAGCAAGAAAACCTGATGCTTCAAAACTAACTGGAGTACCTGATTTTAAAACTCCTGTTTCACCAGACAAGAAACCTGCCTCAAACTCCAAATCAAAACCAGTGTAAGCTTGTTTTAGGTAAACGTTGATTTGTTCAGGGCTATAACCATTTGTAGGAGTTCCGCCAAACACAGTACCTGCATCGTCGATTTTTTCTCCGCTAGTGGTTTTTTCGTAATAAAAACCTAAGTTTAAGCCTGAATCTGGATTTAAATATTCGTAATGGAAAGTTAAAATGTTCACATCGGCTTTATCAACAATCGAACCTTCTGATTTCTTACCATAATAAGGAGTAATCATGTGGTTACCCATTAAGATTTTCCAACCAATAACATCTTGTGTGTCCATCCAGTGATCAAAATCATTGATACCAGCATTGTGACTTAGTCCCATACCAAAATGTTTTGGAGTCCTACCAAAAATGAATGCTCCATTTTCTTGTAACCATGTTAGGTACAATTGTGTCGCGGCCACCGTCTCAACACTCATGCTCTCTGCGATCACGGAACTATCGTCAAACTTGGCGCTAGTACTTGCTTCAGCATTTGAAGGATTTCCTAAAAAGGCTCCCACTTGATTGGTTTGCACTCCATTGTTTGCGTTATTGAAAACGTCGAATCTTGCGCGAACAATGATGTCGTCTTTAACAATGATTTTTGGAGTTAGAGCTAAGTGATGTAAAAGAAAATTTTTCTCTTCTCCATCGAGGTCATAATTTCGAATGTCCGTTGCTTCTAAGCGATAGTATCCATTCCAAGAAACACTAGTGGCAGATGCGTTTGCAGCCATTAACAAACAACTCAAAACATATAGGCTAAGTAATTTTAATCGCATAGGAATTCCTTATCTGTATAAAGACATAGAACCCCTTATCTCGACCTTGGTCAAGACTTAAGAGGTTCATAATTAAGCGCAGTAATGCTAACTAACTAATCACTCCAATGATATCAGTCTCACTGACAACCACTAAATCTCGACCTTCGGCCTGAATCACATTTCCTGCGTATTCATTAAACAATACTTTGTCTCCGACTTTAACATCTAGAGGCAAAACCTTGCCTTTCTTCTTTAGAGCGCCTTTACCAATAGCAAGCACCTCGGCTTTATCTCTTTTTTGAGGAGCACTATCGATCAAGATCAATCCTGAATCTGTGGTTTCTTTCAATGGCTCAAGCTCTAGAAGAACTTTGTCATACAAAGGAGCAAGGTACTTACTCCAATCAATGCTTGGCTTAGACTTCGTTGCTGTTAGCTTAGGCGATTTTTTAGTCGCTGGAGCTGACTTTACCGGAGCCTTTTTAGCTTTAGCAGCTTTAGGTGCAGCTTTTTTAGATTTTGCCGGAGATTTCTTTGTAGGCGCTTTTTTAGCGACCTTTTTCTTAGCCACTTTCTTTTTTGCAGCTTTCTTGGTCACTTTCTTTTTCGCCGCTTTCTTTGTTGCTTTTTTATTCACTTTTTTCTTAGTCGCCTTTTTCGCGACCTTCTTTTTAGTCACTTTTTTTGCGGCTTTCTTTTTTGTAGCTTTCTTCGCAATCTTTTTCTTGGAAGCTTTTTTAGCTACTTTCTTCTTAGTTGCTTTTTTGGCTACTTTTTTCTTAGCAGCTTTTTTTGCCACCTTCTTTTTCGTCGCTTTCTTCGTCACTTTTTTCTTAGCTACTTTCTTTGCAGCCTTTTTCTTTACTACTTTTTTCTTTGTCGCCTTCTTTGCAGTTGGCTTTTTAGCTACTTTCTTTTTTTTCTTTGCCATGACTAACTCCTGTTTACAAAACCGACTATATGAAACTAAAACACGCCCTAGTGTCAAGCTGCTTCAAGAATAACTCAACTGGATTACACGCTATAGCAGACGCCAAAGCACTCCTGACAAACAGATCCCAGCTTGAGAAACACTTGCGTATTTATTTTAGATTAGAGCAAATCCCTCTGAACTCAAATTTTCAAGGAGTTTTTCTGACTATCGAATCATAAAAAATTGAGCCCTTAGGCAGGCAAATGCATGACTCCAAGTTTAGTTGGCATTAGGATAGCAAGCATGAGTTCAGGAAAATCAAAAATCAAAAAATTAAAAGCCATATTATTAACAATCGTAGCTTTGGGGCTCGCTGGCTTATTTATCTTAGCCAGTTGGACCATTCATCTTAATCAGGTAATTAACCAAGCCCTGCAAGAAAGAACTCTAACGCCAACCCAAGAGTTTTTTGCCTTAGGTAACCAAGTTTTTCTAGGTCAAAACATTCGCATCGAAAGTCTATTGAGTGACCTAGAAGTGTATCGACTAAAATTAAGTAAAACAGGGGTTTTGCTTGATGGTGAGTTACGTCTATTAAAAAAAGAACAGTGCCAAGCTCGTTTGCCAAACATAGACAAGGATTTTGTTCACTGCCTTGAACTCCGCTTTCGTAAAAACTTTGTGGAAAATTCTCAGTCTCATTTACTCATTGCCTGGGAAAACGCCGACACAATCAATCACATTGAAAATTTAAACAACCAAGAAGAAGAAATCGTTGCAGATTTTCCACCTATCCGCTTTGCGCAGTATATTGGTGATAAATCTATCCTAAGAAGAAATATGGAGCTGGGTGAATTTCCTGCAATCTGTTTAAATGCGGTACTTGCGATTGAGGACCCTCGATTTTTGGAACACCAAGGATTTAGCTTTCGAAGCATAGGGCGTGCCATAATTAAGAACATCCAAGCCGGTCGAAAAGCTCAGGGCGGAAGTACTATCACGCAACAGTTAGTAAAAAACTATTTTTTAACCCACCAGAAAACCTACACCCGAAAACTAAAAGAGCTCATCATGGCCGTTCTTTTAGAAATTCGGTCTAGCAAAGACAACATCTTACAAGCCTATTTGAATGAAATTTATATGGCTCAAAATGGCGTTTTTGAAGTTCGAGGTTTTGCCGCCGCTAGTGAACATTATTTTGCAAAGGAAGTTGAAAAAATTAACACCGCTGAATGTGCGCTATTGGCTGCCATACTAAACAGCCCCGGTCGCTACAATCCATTCAAAAATCCAGACAATGCAAAAGCTCGTCGAAGCTTAGTATTGAGTAAATTAAAAGAAGAAGGAATTCTCAACGACAATGAATTTGAAAAATGGGATAACTACCCTTTACCTAGCAACCAGAGCGTGGTTCGGCTTGATCCAGCTCCCTATTTTTTGGATGCGGTTCGCGACGAATTACAAGAACTTAAAATCGATTCAGGAAAAAACCTAAAGGTGATTACCAGTCTTAACTTGAACGCACAAGCAGCGGCGAGAAAGGCTCTTAAAAATGGTTTAAACAATTTAGAAAAATGGCGTAAAAATTTAAAGAAAAATGTAGAAGAAGGTAAAAAGCTTCAAGGGGCAATTTTGAGTGTGGACCCTTTAAACTCCTACGTTAGCTCTATGGTGGGTGGAAGAGACTACCGAACCGCTCCGTTTAATAGAGCTTTAAGAGCTAAAAGGCAGGTTGGGTCTATCATGAAACCTTTCGTGTATTTAAGTGCATTAGAGAGTTTCCGTCCTGAAACCAACGAGTTTTATACTCCAATCACTGAACTTCCTGATGAAAAAATCACTTACGATTATGACAATCAATCATGGACTCCAAGAAACTATGATAAAAAATTTCGTGGCAAAGTTCCTTTATACTACGCTTTAAAAAACTCCTTAAATGCACCGACTGCAAACCTTGGTATCGAAAGTGGTTTGGATAATATCGTTGATGTTGCTTATCGACTTGGAGTTAGGTCTAAGCTTTTCCCCTACCCTTCACTAACTTTAGGAGCCTACGAGCTGCATCCTGTTGAAGTGCTGCAGGCCTATGCTGCTCTTGCGCGTTTTGGAGAAATCAGAGACTTAAAGTTTGTAGTTCAAGCATATGACTCCGAAAATCAAATGATTTACAAAGCTGAAAATAACCCGAAACAAGTGATTGCCAAAGAAAATGCTGCTGTTTTGGTTGGGATGCTTAAACAAACCATTGAAACCGGATCAGGCCAAGTCGTAAGAAAACTTGGTTTTGAAAGACCTGCCGCCGGTAAAACAGGAACTACTAGCGACTACCATGACTCCTGGTTTGCAGGCTTTACTCCTTATCATGCCGCCATTGTGTGGGTCGGATATGACGACAATACTCCTCATGGCTTAACTGGCGCCAGTGGTGCTGCGCCCATTTGGGCAAATTATATGAAGAGCATTCAGCATTTATTACCGGACAGAGATTTTTCCTGGCCTGAAGGGGTGAGTGTGGTAGACTTATATCCCTCCGATTACAGTACGAATGAAGAACTAAAACAATCTGAGGAGTTTAATCAGAAAGTACAATTGATTTTCCGTAAAGGAAATGAGCCTTAGAGGTTGAAATGAACGAAACAGTAAATAAAGCCTATCAACTTGCCATCGCCGCTAGAAAAAACTCTTTCAGCATTTATTCTAAATTTGCTGTGGGCGCCGCTTTAAAAGTAAAAGATAGTGAGCAAATATTCACTGGCTGTAATGTAGAAAACTCTAGTTTTGGTGCTACCATTTGTGCGGAAAGAACTGGCCTTGTAAAAATGGTTAGCGAAATCGGCGGAAATCATAAATTGGAGTTTGTAGTCGTAGTTGCTGATACTGAAGACGCGACCCCACCTTGTGGTCTTTGCCTTCAACAACTTTCAGATTTTGTAGATCAAGATACGATGGTCTATTTAGCAGATCTAAAATCGATTAAAAAAGAAATGAAATTTACAGACGTAATGCCCTACATTTTTGTTTTTAAACCCGAGGCTTAAATATTAATAAGGTTAGATAGTTCACCCACTGTTAAAAATATAAAACGGGAACATTTAATAGTGGATGAACTAGCAATAGACTAAATAAATATCTGACAGAAAAGTTTTCGCCCATTTTTTTTCCAATAACAAATCTCTTTTAAGTCACTAACTAATTGGCCTTAAACGAGGCAATTATTAAAAATTACAATAGATAGAGCCTGTCGAAAAAAGACTCAACCCGATTAGAGTTGATAAATCTAAGTACATACCTATTTTCGAAGTCGGATTTACAATGAGGCTCAGGTACTCGGTTTAACCAAGTTCACCGGTACCTTCTACTCCATTTTAATTCGCTCGACGCTATTCTCTTTAAGTGTGAAAAATCCAAATCGGACAATCCACCTCTTTGGTAATTGCTCGAGCAACACTACCCAAAAAATAGGTCGTTTTTGTTTTTGCACTAGTATTCAACGCAATTAAATTTATTCTTTTCGCCTCTTTATAATTCTGAACACTTTCTGCGATAGAGCCTGGGTCCGATAAAAGCTCTACCTTGGCTTTTACACCGTAAGAAGCCATTTTTTCTTTGAGTTTATTTAATCTTTGCTTTCGTTGGCCAATGTCTAATTTAAAAAACTCTCCTACACTAATCCAGCCACCACCCATCAGATACGAGCTATTTTGCAACAATGGATCAATCGGTGTTGGTATTTTATGAAGTAGAGTGAGCTTAGATCCAAAGGTCGATACAAAGTCACCTAGCTTTTTGAAGCTAGCACTTTGATTGTTTATCAAATCCACCGGAAAAGCCACATTGCCTAAACTAGTTATTTTTTCTTTGCGATTAGGAACGATTAGCAAAGGTACTTTAGAAACCATTAACAAACTTTCAGTAAAACTTCCCAAAAACATTCGACTCAGATCCGAACGAGTGTGATTGGCACATAAAATTAAGTCTACTGAATTTTTTATGGCAAAGTGATTGATTGCCTTTACATCCCTAGTGGTAGAGACCTTTGTGTTAAATATAATATGAGGTAAACTATGATGAATGTTCTTAAGCTTCTTTGTCCAATGCTCCATTTTTGAAAGTGCCTGAGGAGCAAAATGTTGCAAATCTTTTTTAGGTAAATCTCCTGCCCATTTTAAAGTCTCTGGACTTAAAACAAATGTGGGAACTACAATGATCTCCTTCTTTTTATTTAAGAGCTTTAGTAGCTCAATGCTTCTTAAAAATACATTTTCATCTTCATCAAAAGGGTTCATTGCCCAGGCAATTTTAAATTTTTTAGCCATTTTACATCTCCTGTGAAAAAGCTTGGTTGTTCTATAAATACATTTCTCAGTGCAATCTAGTTGGCTGAGCATTCTATTTTGCAAATCTTAAACTGTCTTATTATTCATTTAAAAGGTTCTAGATCTATGAAGTAGCATAATAAAAGCTTTTAAACTCATAAAATTTTATCTTCGTTTACTGAAGAATTCAACTACACTAGAAAGTTGTGATTTTTTTCCCCTCCTAAAAAATATCTAAAATTATCAATGCTTGTGTCTGCAATCGCCTTGAGTGCCTCTTCCGAAAGGTAGGCTTGATGGGAAGAAACAATTACATTTGGAAAACTAATTAAACGAGCCAGTTTATCATCCTGTAGATTTTCAAAACTATGATCCTCAAAGAAAAAGTTCTCCTCTTCTTCATAAACATCCAGAGCAATCCCAGATAAATGAGCCTTTTTCAAAGCCTCAATCAAAGCCTTGGTTTCAAGCAAAGCTCCTCTTCCTGTGTTAATAATCTTTGCTCCAGGCTTTAATAAAAACACATTTTTTTGATTGATAAAGTAATGAGTCTCCTCATTAAGTGGTAAATGAAAACTTAAAATATCTGCCGAGGCAATTAAATCTTCTTTTTCAACGTATGGAATACCCATTGCTTCTAGTTCTGGATTAACAACTTTATCATAAGCTATTACTTTTGCCCCAAGAGCTGAAAAGTATTTGGCAACCAAGCCTCCGATTTTTCCCGTTCCTAAAACAGCTACTACTTTATTGTTTATGTTGCTCCCAACCAAATGATCCAAGCGAAAATCAAACTCTCTAGTTCGTTGGTAAGATTTGTGTATTTTGCGATTTAAATTTAAACAAAGGGCTAATGTATATTCTGCAATGGCTTCCGGAGAATATGATGGAACTCGAGCCACCTGTATTCCTAATTCTTTTGCCGCTTCTAGATCGACATTATTAAAACCGGCACAACGTAAAAAAATAGCTTTAAGCCCGTGTTTTGCTAGTGTTTCTAAGTTTGCTCGATCAAAGCAATCATTAACAAAAGCAAAAATCACCTCATACGCAAAAGCAGTGGCTAAGGTGTTAGAATTAATGCTCTCCTTTTGAAACCTTACCTTAAGGGATTTTTGTTCAAAAAAACTTTTGAAGTTTTCTAATTCATATTCCCGAGAAGAACTAAAGAGTATTTCCATTATGCCAACAACCTTTTAAATCCATCTTTCACACTATTGTATTCTTTGTTAAGAAAATTCCAGAACCGAGCTTTTAACAAATCTCCCTCTAGAAAATCTATCATAGAATTCAAAACCACCATTGCATCGGTCGAAGTGAAGATTCCAACAATCGAGCCATCAACTTCGTGAACTACCACAGAGCTAATCTTGTTTTCTAACATTTTTTGAATTGCTACCTTAACTGAAGTATTCGGTAACATCATGACAACATTTTCATTCATAATGTCTTTAATTTCCAAATCCAAGGCAGAGACCAATGCGGCCTTTACATCTTCGTGAGAAATGATTCCACAAATTTTTCCCCTATACAAAACAGGTAGATGAGAGATGTTTTTTTCTGCCATTAAATTTGCAGCTTCCTCAATGCTAGAATCAATCTGAATGTGGATTGGTGTTAAGCTCATATAATTTCTAACAGGATTGATTGTCCCCATGATTCCCTCCTTAATCGACTTAATCCTTTAAATAGCATAAGTTGTGCCTAAAAATTTCATTAGTAAAATCAACACCTTACGTCTTCAGCTTGATTCAAAAGAGATTTTTGGGACATGTTTGTCATAAAACAGGAGACAAATTTACTCTACTTATACGAGTGGTTTTAGATGAAGTCTCTTAAAACTCAATCACCGAGAGGGCTAGCTCCTTAAGCTTCCGCTCATTAAGAACTGGCCCACTTAATTGCGGATAGATGAAAGATAAGTTCCCACAATCTCTATATATTCCTATTAAGTTGGGTTTTAATTAAGGCGATCTTAATTAAACCAGTTATTTCTCATCCTTGTGAGTTTTCATCCGCAATTAAGTGGGCCAATTTATGAATTGTAAGACTAACAGTGACAATTTTTGGCTTAAGTATGTCCATTTTTCCAAAAACTTGAAAACCAGCTTCGTTTTGTGGTGTCTTTTTGGACCCACCCTATAAATATGTTAGAATCGGTCCCAGCTGTAAGGGAAAAACTATATGAAGCGAATGAGATTAAAAATAAATCGAAAGCTTTTTAGCAATGGGATCAAGATCGCATTCGCATTGGCTTTGAGTTTTGTTTTAAATCAATTCCCTATGGATCAGATCGAGTTTTTTGCCTACGATCTATTATTTAGAGCAAAAGCAAATAACTCCACTTCGGGTGAAATTGCCATTGTTAATATTGATCGAAACAGTATTGAGCAACTTCGCCATGAGCCTGATCTTACGGATTACACTTTATTGATGCAACAATTGAAAGAGCTTTCACCCAAGGCTGTTTTATTTTTACCTGACCTGAATCGTATCGAAGCCAATCAAAATCAAAAAGCAGCTTTTGCCCGAAGCACTGAAGAGATTAATAATTTTATTGTAAGCGTTGAGGATGTTCCTTTAGCCGGAGCAGAAAATAAATTTAAACTAAGTACTCCCCTTCACCACATTAATGTTCAACCTGGGATTTTATCAAAAGACAGTAGAAACTTTGCTCAAGACAATGTTTCACGTCGTGCATTGGTTCATTATGAAGGACATTACTTCGCTCAAGCTCAAATCGCACAACTAATTAATCCAGTGAAAGACCCTATGGATTACCAAGGTGCTTTTCCTTTTAAAGGTAGTATTCAAGTCTTGGTTAATCTCCATAAAAAAGGAAGTTTCAACACTTTCAGCTTTATCGATGTGGTTGATGGAAACATTAATAAAGAGGACTTAAAAAATAAGATTATTGTGATTGGCCAAGACGCTCAATCAGAGGCTGATAATTATGTGATGACACCTTTTCTAAGGGATGTCACTGCCATGTCTAAAGCCGAATACAACGCCAATATAATTGATGGTTTAATTAAAGATAACTCCATCGTTCAGACTTCTGAGGATTTAAGAGCTTGGCTTTGTTTTTTAATCTCATTGATTACTGTTTACATCACAGCACAGTTCCGCCCAACCAGAGGGATTCTTAGCCTTCTCGGACTAGCAACAGGTTATTTCTTAATTAGTTTATTGCTTTTTCACCTAGAGATTTGGATTCCTGTAGCTCACCCTCTATTAGCGATTTTCGTTGGTTACTACTTGTTAATTCCTTTTCGCTTGGTGCAAGAGAATAAAAAGTCTTGGGAATACCAACAGAAAAACCGACTTTTAACTCAAGTAGAAGAACTTAAAAACAACTTTATCTCAATGATGTCTCATGATTTAAAAACACCTCTTGCAAGGATTCAAGGGATGGCCGAGCTTGCCTTAAATGACAAAGGGGCTCTTAGCTTAGAGCAAAAGGACGCTTTAAGCACGATTAGTCGTAGTTCAGAAGAGTTAAGTTTATTTGTGTCTTCCATATTAAATTTCGGAAGAATCGAGAGCCAAGGTGTTAAATTAAAATTAGAAGCAAATGATTTAAACCGCTTAGTAGAAGATGTTGTTAAAAAATACCATTACTTAGCTAAAGAAAAGAACATCGAGATCATTACTGAGCTTGAACCTTTATTTTCAACACCAATGGACACGGCTTTAATTCGCCAAGTAGTTCAAAACTTAATTGAAAATGCAATAAAATACAGTCCCGAAAATTCGAAGGTACTAATTTTCACTGAAGAGATCGATGGTAAAATTCAGTTACAAGTAACTGACCAAGGCGCCGGAATCCCAGTAGAAGAACATGATAAAGTTTTTATGAAATTTTACAGATCAAAAAATGCCAAATCCTCACCCATTAAAGGAACTGGCTTAGGTTTATATTTAACGAAGTATTTTGTAGATTTACACCAAGGAGAAATCCAGATAGATAGTGTTTCAGAGCAAGGAACTACTTTCACCGTAAATCTACCAACCAATTTAGAGATATAGGAGAAGTCATATGATTCGTGTACTAGTAGTCGATGATGATCAAGGACTAAGAAAAACAGTAAGCGCCGCTTTGAGAAACACTGGTCGCTTCGATGTTGAAGAAGCTTTTGATGGACAAAACGCCATTGAACAGTTTGAAGATAAAGAATTTGATCTAGTCATCCTCGATGTCGACATGCCTCGTAAAAATGGCTTAGAAACTTTGAAATGGATCAAAGCCAAAGACCCTCGTGTGATCTCTATCATTTTAACGGCCCACGCTACGGTAGATGATGCTGTGACTGCGGTTAAAGAAGGTGCCTACCACTACCTTTCCAAACCAATCCGTAGTGAAGATTTATTAGAAATGGTTGAAAAAGCCTTAGAAGCACAGAGTTTAATCTCTTACGCTGCCAATTCAGCTCCTATAGAAGCTGGAAGAAAATTTATTGGCGGTAATGCACAAATGCAAAAGGTTTTTCATCTAATTCATAGATTATCTAAAGTAGACACTCCGGTTCTAATTCGTGGTGCTTCAGGAACAGGGAAAGAGTTAGTTGCTAAAGCCATTCACTTAAACTCCACTCGTAAAGATGAAAAATTTGTTGCGATCAATTGCTCGGCCATCCCAGAGAACTTATTTGAGTCTGAATTATTTGGCCATGAGAAAGGTTCCTTCACAGGTGCTGACCAAAGAAAAATTGGTAAGTTTCAATTTGCGGAAGGTGGAACTTTGTTTTTAGATGAGCTAGGTGATATGCCTGTGCTTATGCAAGTAAAATTACTTCGCGTTCTTCAAGAAAAGAAATTCACACCTGTAGGAGCAAACCGTGAAGTACCTACGAATGTTAGAATCATCGCTGCAACAAACCGTCCTTTAGAGAAAATGATCGAAGAAGGAACTTTTAGAGAAGATCTATTTTATCGTCTAAATGTAATTCCAATATTCTTACCTGAGTTAAAAGACAGAAAAGATGACATCGAAAGACTGGCCGACACTTTTATCCAAAAGTTTAATAAAGAACATGGTCGTAAAATCATTGGCTGTACGGCGGCTACAATTAAAGCCTTTCAACAATATGATTGGCCAGGAAACATTCGTGAACTAGAAAACGTAATTGAGCATGCTTTTGTAATGGAGTCTGAAAACCGCATCGATGTAAACTCTCTACCTGAGAAATTTTTAGAAACCATTGGTTTGACTCCAAAACAGATGATCATTCAACAAGAAGCTGGTAGTTCAGCAGCAGACTCTTCTGAGGAACTTATTTCAGAAGAAGGTGGTATTATCATCCCAGATGACAATTTGGATTTTAGCAAACACAAAGAAATGTTTGAGAGAGAATTCATTCTAAAAGCGCTAAAAATGTTTAAAGGAAGAATTAACCAAACCGCTCTACATGCAAACATCCCAAAAAAGACTTTGCTTAGAAAGATCGAAAAATACGGAATCAACCCGAAAGACTTTTATTTACAGTAAGATGATAGTCTTAAATTCCTTAGTCATCATAGTCCGAGGCTTTTGATCCTGACCGTTTATCGAGTCAGGTCTCAAAGCCCAGACTTTTCCTTTTCCAAAGTACTATAACGATTTTTTAGATTTCAAAATTTATAATAATTCCAATTCTCCATAAGTCTCACCGTAATTCTGCCCAAAAGAAATGAACTCTATAAAAATATATGCCCTAATACAGCCTGAGGCCTCGGCGTAGAAAACATATAAAGAGTAGAATTTTTTAAAGTTTTATTCCATCGTTCAATGAAAATAGATAGCCCGTTTAGGAGCCATGTCAGCTGGTCAGCCTATGTTTTGACGAATTAATTTTTCCCTTAATATATAGCTTAGTATTTCACAATTTTAGTGTATCCAATAGACTACCAGCTACCAATATTTTCCAATACACTAATGGAACCACCTCTTGTTGTAGCCAGGACAATATCGATGTCGCCATCACCATCAAGATCAGTGCTTGTTAATGCTACACCTGAATTTGACCAACTTTCAAAACTTGCAATTAGACTTTTAGAAAAATGTCCCTTGCCATTATTTTTTAGAAGGTTAACTGTTCCCCCTCTTGTCGTGGCAAAAATAATATCTATATCACCATCACTATCGACATCGGTACTAATAATTGCTACTCCTGAATCTGACCAGCTTTTAAAGCTTCCGATTTTAGAATTAACGAATCGACCTTGACCGTCATTCCTAAGTAAACTCACTGTACCACCAATTGTTGTAGCAAAAATAATATCTACATCCCCATCACCATCGATATCAGCGCTTGTAGCGGCGATACCTGAATCTGAATTGCTCGCAAAACTTCCAATTTGGGAATCAGCTAAAGCTGCTAAATAACCAAAAATAACAAAGGCTAAGATTAAGTGTTTCATCCAAATCTCCAGTTTTATAAATTAGTGAAAACTGCTGTAACAGTAACCGCTTTTTCCCCACTACTATTAAAACTTCTTGTGAAATGAAAAACATATATTCCTACAATAAAAAAAATGCATTCATTTCAACCGGCTCAGACTGGGCAGCAAAGCAATTCTTAACATATAAATGTAATCAATGTATTTGATAAAAAGTTAAATTTACTAGATGACACCTCAAAAACCCAAAAAGTAACCTCCCTGAAGTTTTGATAAAAGGAACCTGAATCATAAATAGAAACTTGGCCAATTTTTAAGTACTTAATTTGATAAATCCTTCAAATGAAACTTTCTTGTCGGCAAATAGGGTTTTGAAGCATTGGAATTTCTTAATATCTACAGACTTTACATGTAAGTGCCTAATACTATTAAATAAATCCCACTCGAATTGGCATTGGAAATCTTTCTAGAAAATAGTAAAAAAAATCAGCAGTTTCTTGCCAAAGCTTTCTGTTTTTGATAGTTTCCAGCTTCTGTATTGGCCCAAGTCCCGTTATAAATTTGGTAAACAATACTCATTTTGGTGATTATAGAGGTAAAAACAATGAAAACCTATTTTGCAAAAAAAGGTGAAATCCAACCGAACTGGTATGTAGTTGATGCTACAGACAAGACAATCGGTCGTATCGCTACTGAAGTATCAAAAGTACTTCGTGGTAAACATCGTCCAACGTTCACTCCTAACCAAGACACTGGTGACTACGTAGTAGTTATCAACTCTGAAAAAGTTAGAATGAGCGGTAACAAATGGACTCAAAAAAGCTACTACCATCACACTGGTTACTTTGGTGGAATTAAAGAGATCCGTGCTGACAAGCTTCTTGAAAAAGACGCTAAGCAAATTATCGAAAGTGCCGTTAGTGGTATGATGCCAAAAACGAAACTTGGTCGTAAGCAACTTAAGAAATTAAAAGCTTACAACGGAGCTGAACACCCTCACACAGCGCAAAAAGTTGAAGCGCTTAACCTTTAAGGAGACACAGTAATGGCTAGTACTTTTTATGCTACAGGAAGAAGAAAAACCAGTTCCGCTCGTGTGTTCTTAACTGAGGGATCTGGAAAAGTAACAATTAACGGTAAATCTGTGGATGAGTACCTAACTCTTCCAACTAGTAAAACCATCATCAACCAACCTTTAGAGCTTACTAAGACTACTGGAAAAGTTGATCTTAGGATTACAGTGAAAGGTGGCGGACCAAGCTCACAAGCTGGTGCTATTCGTCACGGAATTTCACGTGCATTAACTTTGTTAGATGACAAATTGCACACTGATCTTAAGCGTGCTGGATTCTTAACTCGTGACCCTCGTGCGGTTGAGCGTAAGAAATACGGTAAGGCAAAAGCCCGTCGTAGCTTCCAGTTCTCTAAGCGTTAATTCGTTTATACAATTTGGATATCAAAGCCAGCTTTCGAGCTGGCTTTTTTTTGGCTCAAGCGAGCTAACTCTCAAAGCAACTAAAGGGCTTTATTAGCGTCTTATCTTACAGAGCCATTAGCTTTGAACTCAGATCGAAATAAGCTAGTTTATCGAATCTTAGTCTAACAAACTGATCAAAGTCTGACGGTTTAAGTATAAATTTCGATTCTATACTTTAAAGAAATAATATTTCTACGAATATGATATATTTTGTATATGAAGTTTGTTTCTTACCTAATCATCTCTCTATGCGTCTTTACGATAGGCCATGCCCAAGAGGCTATGGAGCCACTAGCCGATGTGAAGGTGGTTAACGGATATGTTAAAGTGAAGGCCCCTCAGAATAAAAACTTCTTTGTATACCACGAAGAGTACACACCGAAAGAAAACTTTAACAGACAAACTATCCTACTAATTCCTGGTTATTCAAAAACCACCAAATATTTCGATGACTTCATCCTTAAAACACAGCTCCTGGAACAAGGTTACCGTGTTGTAGTTGTAGATCCGATGCTTCGTGGAAAAACTCTGAAAAAAAACTTCCCCATTCAAAATGTAAATGGAGAATTTAAATTTGAAGTAACAAAGCGATATGAAGTACTTGGTTTCAATGACCCAAGCGCCGAACGGGAAGCGGAATACCTTTTACAGTTTCTCATCAACAAAAAATATAAAAACCTAAGTATTCTTGGACACTCTCGAGGAGCTTACATTGGTGCAGCTCTAAGTCATTATGTAGAGAAAAGATCTCTCATAAAATTGAACTCGTTCATTGATATGAATGGCTTTGTTAGCTACACCAATGGCGCAAAACCTTATTCCTCCGATCTAACTTTGAATCCAGCGGAAACAGCTGAACAATACATTAAAGTTAATGAATGGCTCTATAATTCTAATGATAGTGTTTTCGAAGATGATCTAAGTGAAATTAGAAAGAAAATATTAAACCAGCTTCCGCTGACCAGAGACGAAATTGCAAGACTGAGTAAGGTGGCTGGAAAAATCATGCCTGTCTTCATGTTAGCTTACGATTACGGAGCGCTTCTACCTTTTGAAACGAGCTTTGTAACTCATCTCTACCAAGATGCAAAAGAAAACGCCCCAAGATTAGAGAATACCTCAAAACTTGTCTCTCTCCCCTTTCAACGAGTGTGGGCTGATCGAGAAAGAATTGCTTTTGAATCTATGATGAGAGCACAAAGAACCATTGTTCATGATGCAAGTAACATCTTCGGAGGAAGCAATACCTATGTTATTCCCCGTAGTTCACTGGCTTATATAAATAAAATCGAAGCTCCTGTTCTTAGTATCTCAGGAGATAAAGATCAAATTGTAGACAGTAACTTAAGTAAATTAAAACTACATACGGCCGCGAATGTAAGCCTGGATGTAATTCCAAACGAAGGACATTATGGACCCGAGTACAAGGAAAGTACAAACAGGCTTAGAGACTTTTTCCAAAAAAATTCCAATAAGTTTCGGATGGGCCCCTTATCTTGCCGATACTCTAGCTCGAGACCCCGTTAGTTTTAGTGTTTTTCATATTCATCAACAGCAAAAATACTAAGCTGTGAAAACTTGGTCTTTGAAAACACATAATCCGTTACACGCTTTGTGTTTTCTGCAAACTCAAACTCAATATGAATGTGATTATCGTGGCCACTGACACTTCGAAACACCACCGGATACCCAACCTCCGCTCTATCTGAAACAATCTGCTGAACATCTGCATCATTTAAGATCTCTGGGTCATTAAAAAAGATCACACTAACTTCTAGGTCGCTAAGCATACGTTTTATAAATTCAAGGTTAGTAGCGCGATCATAAACCTTATCTCGCCAAGTCATTGGCTGCGTAGCAGGAAAAGGTCGCATATCAAAAGTATTTCCTCCCCGATGACGACAATGTAAATCATGATCATGTTCACTTGCTTTGGTAATGCCTGTGATCGTTAAAGGGTTTTCGGAGAACTCTGATAAAAAGCTCTGTACAGACTCTAGCTTATAAAAGGTTTCTTCCTGACCAAAAATTTCGTAATCCGTCGGCGTGCTTGGTGGAGTATGATCTGGAAAACGGTAGTATAAATAGTCCACCTGTCCAAATGGAAACATTGGGAGATCAAAATCTTTTATATACTGCCCTACCAACCTTGCAATTCCCAGATAAGCATAACTACTTACATTACTACAAGATTTAGTAGAAGGAATCGGAGTGATCTCTTCTACCCTCTGCCAAAATACTTCTGATTTTAAAAAACTAAATTCGTCGGTAATAGGTACAATCACAGGATCATCAGGATTCGTCGGGTCTCCCGGAATCTCAGAGTTTCCATCATCACCTGGAGGTGTATCCCCTTGCCCTGAATTATCATCTTGGGAAGGAATAGCACTTAGTCCACCGTCGATGGGAGTCTCACAAGAGGCTAGAAACAAAATTAAAATGGAAGATAAAAATAAAACTTTCACCTTTTCATTTTAAGTTTCTTTTATGGATAATGAACGTCCAGACAAGCTTTCTTGGACTTTTGTAGTAGGCAATTCTAGACGTATTTAAGAATTTTTAAGATTGCAAACAAAGTTCTAAATAAATTGCATGGGTAGTATAACAGAAGAACTCGGCAAATTTTTCCCCATTTCCGAATTCATACGCAAGAGCCAATGAATCAATTTATGCAAAAGAAGAAGAACGATTTATTACTAAACTCTCTAGGAAATAGAGCATTAGATGAATTTTAGTTTTTATGTAAATCTAGCCTAGGGCTTGAGGAATGCTATTCTAGTTCGTTAAAATGTAGTTTGATGGATCTACTGGGACATTATTGATACGAACTTCATAATGCAAATGTGGCCCCGTAGAACGACCTGTATTACCAACTGCACCGATCACATCACCACGTTTGATTTTTTGTCCAACCGTTGTGTAGATCTTAGAAACGTGTCCATAGCGAGTTACCATTCCGTAACCATGATCAATGGAAATCAACTTTCCGTAACCCGAGTCATATCCTGCGTAACTAACCACTCCATCTGCTGGCGCGAAAATAGGAGTTCCAGGAGGAGCCGCTATGTCTAATCCTTTATGCATCACTGGGCGACCAGTGAAAGGAGATTTTCGGTAACCAAACTTTGAAGTAAACCAACCATTTGTAGGTTTCGTTTGTGGAGTCGCTCTTAGTAAACTTTGGCGACTTGATAAGTTCTCCCAAAGTCTTAAAATATTTTGCTCTTTTAATCCGGCTTCTTTACCTAAACGATCCATGCGAATAGAAAGAGAAGCGTGATTATCTGCTTTTTCATTAAAGATCTCACCGTTGCGAGTATCTAACAAAGCTTCTTCAAAAAATAATTTATCTTTTGCTGCGACAACAGATGCTGGATTTCGAGACTCAGTATCTTGATTCATCTCTTCCACTGCCTGACCAGGACGTGGCATTGGCCCCATCGCTAATCGAATCTCTTGATCCGACTGATTGTCATTAGTGATCATACCTAATTTTGTCGCGAAGTTTTGAATTCTCTCAAGTTGCTTTTCTAAACCTGTCATTTTGTTTTGAACAACAACGAATTCTTTTTTCAGACGGCCATTCTCGGCCAAGAGTCTTTTGTTTTCCATAGATTGAAATAAAAGACCTGCGTAATCCACTACTCCAGCAGCGCCAACTACCATTAATAGGAAAGCAAGAAAACCGAAGGTCTTCACCCATGCAGAGGAGATCACCAAACGCTTGGTGGTACCCTTCTGATCGCTTACCATTAAAAATGTATAGTTCTTTCGCATAATTTTACCGTAAGTATCCTTTAACTCTATGGAAACTATCGGTTTGCGTCAATTTTTTTAAAGACCAGATTTATAATGGCTTTGCCTAATACTGCCTATTATTATTGCTAATCCACTAGGCCAATTTCTAGCTTTTCAATTTGAGCTGTGAGTTAGGGATATTTTAGAGATAAGGACTTTTCTGTTGGTAAAATAGGCAGAGGTCATTGGGTCTTAAAAAGAGGATCAGTCCTAAAAAATCCAGGGAATTACACAATGCATAAGGATCTAGGCCCAGTTCCATTTAGAAATATAGCAAGACTAATCCCGGTTCTGTAAATACTAAGCTTTCATCAAAGCTTGAAACAGAACCAGCCAATAAAAGGCATAGTCTCAAGTAAAAATATATCTATGAATGATCTTTAGTTTTTATGATCAATAGGCCTGAACTTCACCATCTATGGAAATAGATAACACAGTTACATTGTCATCACCACCGGCTACGTTTGCTTCGATGACCATTCTTTCAGGCCATTCTTCAGGAGAACTGCAAATGCAAATCTCGTTGATTCTTGAGTCAGATACCATTCCGGTTAAACCATCGGAGCACAAAATGTAGCGATCTCCAGGTTTTATTTCTCTTTCAAAAATATCACACTGAACATCTCTCTCGTAGCCAACAGAACGAGTGATGATGTTTTTTCCCTCTACTTGATCTAGCTGACTTTCTTTTATAATTCCTTCTCGGAGTTGCTCATAAACCAAGGAATGGTCTTCAGTAACCTGCCAAAGCCCTAAGTCTTTTTGTAGGTACACTCGAGAGTCGCCAACATTTCCAATGTAAAAATGCTCATTCACCTTTAAAACCACTACCATGGTGGTTCCCATGCCTTTGAGCTTTTGAACCTTTTCGCCACGATCATAAATATCATGACTGGCTCTTGTGTACATTTCTTGAATTAATTCGCGGGGACTTTTATCTGAACCACTTTGAACATAGTCGATATAAACATCCCTCGCTGCGCTTACCGCCATTTGCGAAGCGACTTCTCCACCCTTGTGGCCACCCATACCGTCTGCCACGATATACAAACTTAACTCGTCATCCACGAGAAAGCTATCTTGGTTTCCAGATCGTTTTTTTCCTTTATCGGTGAGGCCCCAGCCGCAAATCTTCATATATATTATGGTATTGCCAATCGACGCGACTGTCCACAGAAAGGAAAAGCTAAGTTGTTGGCCTATTCTTAGGTTTAGAAAATTAGACCAAAGCATAACCAAATCGCTTAGTTTTAAGACTAAGAAAACTTCTTCAGTACTAGACTTAACCGAGCGGAAATTTTTGCCGAATAGACATGTATGAAAGTTTTCTTAGGGATTTTTCCAGCTAGTTTAATTTTGTCAGTGGCGATTCACTTGTTCGTGGGCGGTTATCTTCACTTTCAAATGCCGGAAGAAGCTCCTCAAAAAGAAAGAGTGGTTGAGATTGAATACATCAAAGCCAGCGAAGAGAAAACAGAACAAATCGTTCAACAAGACAAACGCATAAATGACAAAACTCCAAGCAAAGAAGCTTTTTTAGGAAAGTTTAACCAAAGCGTGGACGAACAAATGCGTGCCTCTAAATCTGGGAAGACTAAAGATACAGCCGGCGGTGGTTCTTTCTTTCCAGCTCAAACGAAAAAGCCAGTGAAAAAACAAGCGAAGGCTAAAAGCAAAAGCTATTCAAAAGATGCGTGGAAAAAAGTTTCACTTTCTGATTTGAAACCTAAGTTTGATTTTGCCCCTGATGACGCCAATAAAAACCAACAAGCTTTCGTTGGCGAAGAGTCGCAAAGCAATGACTACCTAGAAAAGGTAAAGCGTGGAAATGAGAATCTTTTAAATACAAGAGAGTTTCGCTACTACACTTACTTCAACCGTATTCGGGATCAACTACAACAATTTTGGGAGCCTTCTGTTAGAGATCGTTTGTATAAGCTAGTTAGATCAGGAAGAAGTATTGCCTCTGCAGGTCCAAGAACAACAAAAGTTCTAATCACTTTAAACAAATTAGGTAATCTAATGAAAGTTCAAGTTTTAGAAGACTCTGGACTTAGAGATTTAGATGAGGCCGCGGTAGATGCTTTTCGTGAGGCCGCGCCTTTTCCAAACCCTCCACAAGGAATCGTTGAAAAAGACGGTACTGTGAAAATTCGTTGGGACTTTGTCTTAGAAGCCTAGTCCCCTATTTCATCTAAATATTATTTACAGAAATCCGTTTTTTCTTCACCTATCAATTGGCCTATGTTTTTCACATAAAGCCCATCACCTTGTCTGACTACATCAAAATAATAAATAGGTGCATAAGTCATTAGTTCATAAAGTCTTTTGATGGTTGGTTCATCAATATAGTTACTCTTCAAAGAGTCCGTAGCTAGTTTTGATAAAATCAAATCCTCTCTAGCCACTGTGCTAAAGCTTACCCCAGATTCTTGTGCATCAATTAACTCGCGAATTCGATACACTGAAATAATGCGACTCACTTTTTCACTAAACTTAACTTCAATACGAACACCATATTTATTCTTTCCAGGACGCTGATAGTAATTTAGCACCTTCCACTCAGGGCACTTTGATGAAACCTTTTGATTTTTAAAGGCTGCTGTCAGAAGATTCACATAATCTACTTCTTGCGCATTAAGATGAAATGAAAATAAAAGAGTGAGTGTTAAAAGAATCTTAGTCATTGTTCCCCCTGTTGACTATATGACCAGAATTTTTACTAAATTTTTTTAAGGAAATCTAGAAAATATAGAAATTGAATTTAGTTCATTTCTTCCGATGGCAGAAAAAACACAGTAAAGGCACTATTGTAAATATCTAAGAATATTGAACTATTTTATGTGGCCAGGAATATATCCTTACTTTTTCAAAAACACTTATTAAAGAATTAGATGTTTATATTTAAGCCAGATCTTAGCGATTTAGATTGTGCTAAGCGAAAACGAAGGGGCTTGGTAGCCGTTACAACTAAAGCAATCATCTCGCCTAGTTTAAATTTTTGATTACTTTCATTTTTAAGTCGTAAGAGTCGCCCTTGAAAACTAACAATCACCGAGCCGTCATTTTGCAGCTCGATGAGTTTTGCCATTACAATTTGGTTTACTCGAAGGTTCAACATTAGCCCAAGTGATCATTCGGATTTGGCTTGATGTCTGGAAAATCAAGGCTAGACATAGAAGAGATTTCATCGCTGGATCTAATCTTAGATTTGACCTGACCTAGTTTCTTTCTCTCGCTTTGTCTTTCACGAATTTTACTAACTAAATCCATCTGAAATTTTGGCTTCTGCTGAGAAGTAGCTCCTGTAATTGTCGCTTCAGTATTTTTCTTAGGAGCTTTATTTACAAGGTCCCATGCTTGCTGATCTTCTTTAGTTTCAACTTTTCCATATTTGGGAGTATTTGAAATTTTATAAGAATCTTCTTTCTTAGCAAAAGCTTTTGGAGCTGCCTCATCCAAAGCTTGGTTCATTTCAGGGGCAGCGAACATGCTAGATGAAGTTACTGGTTGTTGCATGAGCTTATTTAGCTCTTCCGTTTTTTGTTCTTCATTCAGTTCTGATCTAGAGTTGCTAGCATTACTCAATTGGCTTTCTTCCTCTACAAAGCCCATTGTTTCAGGAATTTTTGTCGTTGCCTCTTCTTGAGCATTAATTCTATCCATTGCCTTTTCAATACTTTGATTGGCATTTAGATTTTGAGAAAATTGCATTTCATCTTCGGTATCGAAGTCTTCAAAAGAAAGCTCTTCTTCCGAAATATGTTGGTTTTGTTCAGCAAGCTGTTCACGAAAAATCTCACCTACCTCATCATTGCTATTAATGAAGTCATCCCAGTCCGCTTCGCCATCATAGTCTTTTTCTCTCTTAGAGCTTAACTCATTTAATTCATTACGAATCGCTGACTTTACCTCTTCTAAAGGTTGAAACACCGATTGAACCGCAGTGCTCATGCCATTCTTTAATTTATTAGTAAACTCAGCCTTCTTTGCGTCGTCTTTCTTTACCTCTTCACAGGCATTACGAAACTGTTGTCCCAGTTCCGCCAAACGATCCATTGAAACTTCTGGGTTTTTAAAAGTTTCTTCAAAGCGCTCACCAAAATCACTATCTTGATGAGAGCGCTTGTTGATCAACTCTTGTTTTGCCTGGGAAAAACTCACATCTGACTGAGGCTTATTTTGCGCCCAATTTGGTAAGTCTTTCTCACTAAACATGAGACGATCTTTATTAACCTTTGCAATAAACTCAATTTCTGCAATGTCTAAATCAATCTTTTTCGCAATTTCTTCTGCGCTATATCCTTCATGAGCCAGCTTTGCTGCTTCGATGTATTTTTTAGAACTTTGTCTCTCGATGATTTCCTCATGAGGAATCTTATCTTCGAAAATTTCAGCAAGCTCTATACTTTTTGCCATCGATTGCTCTAGAAGAAAAATCGTTTCCTTGGCAGTAAAAATGGTTTCTTGAACCTGAGCTCCTTTGTTCTCTATCAAACGAAGCATTTGTTTTACTTGATTGTCCGTTCGATCAGAAAGGTCTTCTAATACAGAAATTTTAGACTGAAGAAGTTGTAGACCTTTACTTAGACGCGGATCTTCTTTCGCTGGACGATTCATACGAAACCAAATAACACCAACACCAATCAACGCGAACACATTCGTACTAATAAATAGATAATCCATCACCGACATAGCTCCCTCCCGTGGAACTGAAATACTCTACTATTATATAGAGGAAAGACCTGTTCCGGTAAGAAATGCCCCAAATCCCGACCCTTCCTCGACCAAAGGCCTAATAAAACAAAAGCCAGGCATCTAAAGCCTGGCTCAGTTGGATTTTAATGTTCTTTAAATGCTAGCTTAACTGCGAACAGAAATTTGCAATACGATCGCAAGCCTCTAGGCCTCTCTCTTCGGATAAAGCGTAACTTAAGCGAAGGTAACCATCTAAACCAAAGGCATCTCCTGGAACGGTTGCTACCATCTCATCATCTAAGAGTTGTTTTGCAACATCACTAGAGCTTTCTAGCTTTTTCCCTTTATAGCTTTTTCCTTGAATACCCAATACATTTAACCAAATGTAAAAGGCACCTTCAGGCTCTTCTACTTCGATACCATCAATTGCATTTAATTTATCACTTAGTTTTTGCTTTCTCTGCTTTAAGACTTCTACGGAAGCTCGAACTTTGTCCTCTGTATTTTTCAAAGCATACAAGCTTGCCTCTTGAGAAAAACCACTCGCACAACTTACCGACTGACTTTGGTAACTGCCCATGGCTTTAATTACTTCTTTAGGTCCTAATGCCCAACCTACTCTCCAGCCAGTCATTGAATATGCCTTCGAAGCACCATTTACACAAATCGTACGAGACTCTAATTCAGGGCACGCCTCTAGAAGGTGCGGAGCAAGGCCGCGCTCGTTAAATACCAACAGATTATAAATATCATCAGACAAAACTAAAATATTTGGATGCTTTTTCAAAACTTCAGCCAAGGCTTTAAGCTCACTTTGCGAGTATACCATTCCAGTTGGATTACTTGGTGAGTTTAAAAGAACCATCTTTGTTTTTTCAGTGATAGAACTTTCAAGTAATTGTGGAGTCATTTTAAAACGACTCTCTTTATCACATTTTACAACTACAGGTACGCCCTCTGCTAAAGTTACCATCTCTGGGTAACTTACCCAAAAAGGACTTGGAATGATAACTTCGTCTCCTGGATCAATCACTGCTTGAAAGGCAGCAAACAAAATAAACTTTGCTCCCGTAGAAACGCTTACATTTACATCTGAATAATTAGTAGAAAACTTTGTATTGTAATCCTCAGCAATGGCTTTGCGAAGAGCTGGAATCCCAACAGGAGGTACGTACTTAGTATTTCCTGATTTCATGCTCTCGATCGCTACATCCACAACCTCAGGAAAAGTATTCCAATCTGGCTCCCCTACCGTTAAAGAAATTACGTCATTTCCTTCAGCCTTAAGCTCTTTGGCTTTTGCTGCAAGACTTAATGTAGGTGATGGTTGAATGTTCTTCGCACGACGACTTAGCATTTTGCTGTCTCCTTATGGTTTATACTTTGAAGGGAAATCTACCATAAGTTGGTAGATAGTGGATGTTATAATTTAATGAGTCATTATTTTTTTATTTCAGCCAATTTACGAGTTAACTCCTCAGCAACCACTTCTGGAACAAACTGATTGATGTCACCACCCATGATCGCTACTTCTTTGATCAAGCTGGAGGAAATGATATTAAACTCAGGTTTAGAATAGACTAAAATTGTATCAATGCTAGGGTCCAATCGATAGTTCATGGACGCCATACGCTGTTCGTATTCAAAGTCTCCGGCAGTTCTAACACCACGAAGAATAAACTTTGCGTTAACCTGCTTCGCGCAGTCTACCGTAAGACCATCAAATGAAATTACCTCGATGTTTTCTAATTTGGCTGTAACTTGCTTTACCAGTCTAGCTCTTTCTTCAAAATCAAAAAGGTATTTTTTTTTGGTAGAGTTACCGACGGCAACATACACCTTATCAAATACTTTTTGAAAACGTTGAAGAATATCTAAATGCCCTCGAGTGATTGGATCAAAGCTACCTGGATAAATTGCTGATACTGCCATTAGTTTTCTCCTAGCTCATAAAAAGAAAGCTTTTTATCGCCATAGTCTTTACGACGATACAAAAAGATATCACCGTATTGGTCTTTAATTGTTTCATGTTTTGTAGATTCGATCACGATCAAAGTATCTTGGTGGAAGACCTTTGACTGGGACACCGCCTGCATCACTTCATCCGCCATCTTTTTGGTGAATGGTGGATCAATAAAGATTAAATCAAAACTTTCTGAATCGTAGCTTTTCAAAAACTTTAAAACATCTTTATTAATGATTCTCTGTTCTTTTCCAACACCGAGAAGCTCTCTATTTTTCTCGATGATGGCGATCGATTTTTTATTCATCTCAACGCTTACCACAGAAGCCGCTCCCCATGAAATAGCCTCAAAGCTAAGATTCCCTGTGCCGGAAAATAGATCTAAAACTTTAGCTTCTGGCAATCGCTCTGACCAGGAATTAAAAATACTCTCTTTGATGCGATCAGTGGTCGGACGCAGATGATCCGCTTGGAAATGAACCAACTTTCTTCCACCAAATTTTCCAGATATTATACGCATTGTTTTTCACCAAATAAAAACGGCAGAATGCATTTTCTGCCGTAGAAACTTACAATAAAAATAAGTCAGAACAAATGATTAAGCCAATTTTTCCACAAATTTTTGCCAACTTTGAAGACTTTCCACCAATTCCTCTTCCATAACATCGGCTAAGGCTAAATAGTCTTCGTGGCCATAAGCTTTTAACATGGCGTTTAACGAAGATTTAAACAAAGGCTCTGTGTTTTGCCATATTGAATAGTTATTAGACCAACGCTCTTTTAGCGCTTCATTTTCCTTACTGATAAACTGAAGAGTAATCATGGTAGACATTAAAGTTTGAATTCCACTAAGGCACTCGTCAAATTCAAGACTTAACTGAGGAGTAAACCCTAGTCGAAACTCAGCAGCTAAATGATCAATTTCGGCAATGATTTCAGATACAAGTTTTTGTGACTGATTCACTACACTTTTAATTTGTTCTTCCGCTGATTGATTATCTAATTGTTCGTTCATTGACATTTGCATTCTCCTCGATATGAACATTATCGCCGGTATAGACAGATAAAATTTTTGCTAAAGTTTCATGAATGGCACAGTAACTTGCCACGATTTGTTTCTTCTCTAAAGGCCCTATTCGAAGTTTTTCGGTTTGATACCAATCCACAACAGGTGCAAGTTCCGGCACCATCATCAATAGCTTATCAACCAACTGATCCACATTTTGCAAAACTCTTTCATTTTCTTCGTTTTGTTCTTTTCGTAAAATGGCAGTCAGTTGTTGCAGGCTAATGGCATTTAACTCCTGGAGCTGTTTAAAACCTTCAATGGTTTCCATTCGATACGGCACAGGAAAATCTTCACCCAAGTAAATCGCTCGAATCATATTCCAGCAAAATAGTTGGTGTGGGTTGTTCTCAACATATTCATACTCTGAAAAAGGATCTTTTACCAAAATCATTTCATCCGAAGGAATGTCATTCTCCAACATACTTTGAATGTCATTACAAATCACGTCTGATCCAAGTGCCTCAAAGTTACCAATGCCTCTTATTCTACTTCCAGTGGCCTTGGGACCGGTTTCCCAAAAACGAACGTAGGAGTTACTTAGATTATAAGTTGGAGTACCCGTTAAAGAAGCAATGTGAATCGGTGCACTATCTAAACCAACTAACAAGCTAGAGTCTTTGAGGATCGGAAACAAATCCAAAAGTTTTGTCTTTCCCACCAAAGATATGACTTTATTTCCACGCACCGTTAATTGAATGTTCTTAGCGATTTCCTGGTCAATTTCGGCACCGATCAAAACAATCTTATGATCAATTTGCTGACTAAGCCTTCGCATGACATTCATCCATTTTTCTTGGCTCAGTGACTTTCTGGTCGTAGAAGCTGCTAAATGAACAACAATATATTCCTCGTCCCCTATGTATTCTCGTACTAGAGGTGGAATTTGATGGGCTACTTCTTTCGTGTAATCCTCTTGTTGCAATTCAACCCCAGCAACTTCAGCAAATAAATCGTTCACATGAAAACGATTGTATTTCCTCACGCCCGTTTGCGCATAAAAGTAAGCAGAAGGATCACCATCAATCCTTAAAAAGGCATCCTCATGTCTGGAGTATCCTTTTACTTTGGTATCATTAGATTCGATGCATTTTACCAAAAAGGAGCTACTAGGAGAAAAACTAAGATTTATTATTTCATCATAATTTTCTTCTTGAAGGTCCATTAGAAAGTCATTTAGCTCTTCCATTCCAGCTTTTAGACAGTCTTTGTCTGACATATCATTTTTTAACAAAGCTCGAAAAACATTCATCATTGGCATTTCAATCACTTGATCCAAATCTGAGAGTCCTTCACAAGCACTTGCAAAGCGAGGGCGAACTAGCATATGAATTTTTGCACTGGGATATTGGCGACGTAAAGCCCTTACTGTTGGCCACGTACTAAAAATATCACCGAGTCTTGTTAGTTGTAGAATCAGTATTTTCATTCGGTAACTGCTCCTTCAAAAGCTCTTTCATTAAAAGTAATTTTTGGACCTCAGAACTTACTCCGCTAGTTAGAATCTGTTCCCTAGCTGTTTTTAAAGTAAGATCAATTAGTCTTTCCATTTTGTTAATAGCATCTTGATTCATAAAATCTCCATATAGTCGACGCGAATCATTTCACTCAATTTTCTTTCAATTTTTATTATGTGATTCATATTGTCTAAAACCCGACAGGTCGCTGAATCTTCGGAAAACTCCGCGCCCATATCCCCATGAATGGCTTCAATGCAAAGCTGTTCAAAAGCTGGCAAATCTTGGTTTAAGCTACGGTTTCGATCAAACCAGAGATTTACAGCTTGGAGAGATTTATCTCGGTCTTTTCTATTTTTTCGCGCATTATCCCTTGGACTCAAACTACGAATCAACTCCTCTGATTCTAGTTCCATTCCTAGCAAAATGGCTTCAAACTTTTCTAGAACTGGTCGAAGGTTCTCAGGACTTGTGTAGGCTTTCTCGATCAAATACCTACGAATGACCTGGGCTTCTAAATCAAATCTTTGCCAATCTTCGACATTACGCTCTTGAAGTACAACCTGCCATGATGCTTGATGAAACATACTTTTTAAGTTTTCAGCCAAGGCTCCTTCACCCAATCGACTGGCAAACCAAAATCTATTTTGTAAGAATTCGGCACGATAGAAATTAACCTCTTCAAAAAACTCAGAAGCTAAGATATCAATGGCCATCCAATTTCGCTCCATATGGTGAAACATTGTATAGCCGATAAGATCTGCCCCCATCATGTCTTGGCAAATGTAGCTAGCGTTTGGACATTTTAGTCTATGGCTACATGGCGAACACTCTAAATTAGCTTGTAATATTAAAGAGTCCTCTGTGTAACTTCCCGTCTGATTGTATTGGCTTGATCCTAAACTCAACTCTAGGACTGGTGTTCTCGATCCAATCGCTAAGTATTTGATTGCAGTATCTGGAGTAACCAAAAGTTTCGCTTGGTGAATCAAAGCTTGAGCTGTTGGCAAATCGCAAGGCTTTATCTCCACTTTTAGTTTTTGAAGCTCACCAAATTCTTTTTGCAGCCGTTCTTCTTCAGAGGGCGCACAAAGACAGAGAATCTTTCTTTTTGAATCCAGTTGCCGATAATATTGAATCACTTCCTTCCACTTCTCAGAAGAGAAAGTTTTCTTTTCTTCATTGCTCGTCATTTGAATACAAATGTATTCTTCTTGCGGAATACTCGCTCGAATGCTTTCATTTAATTCTAAATCTTCTAGGCTCTCTATTGAATATAAGCCCAATGCCGAACGATAAATGTCTATCAAATGAAATGCAGAAACTCCTTCAAAGCTCCCTATATCATTTAAATATTGCACCCAAGGACTTCCATAATCAATGGCGGAATCATAAACTCGAGAACCGATTACCTGACTTGGCTCTAAATTTAGTGCACTCAAAAAATAGTGACTTAAATGGTTGTGAGTTAGAGAAATTACTTTGTCATAGTCTTCATTTTCAATTCTTTGTAGCAAATGATCCAAAGCAAAAAAATTATTTAATATGTATTGATCTTTTCTAGATGCCACCTCTTGCATTTCTTTTCGATCTATCGAAATCCATTGATCTACAAAAGGAAATAGAGATTTTGCGAACTCAAATTCCTTGTAAATCAAAACTTGGATTTCCCCGCCGTTTTTTTGTTTATAGCTACGAATCACTTCGCGCATCATCAAAAAGTCACCCAAACGCATCAAGGAGATAAACAGTGTTTTCATTTTAGTATTTCCGCCAGTACATTAAGTAAGTTGTAGTTTCTATCCATAGGTTTAGCTTTACAGTAGCTTGCAAGATCTCGATCTAAAAACAGTTTACTGTCCAGTTCATTATTTGTGTCTATTTCTAGAGAAATTCTTTTAAGTGCCTTCTCTAATCCCTCTTTTTTCCGGCCGCAAAGATAGTATAGAGCCTCATCATAGTCTTGCATTTGCTGTTGAATACTAGGCTGGTGAAAAAGCACTTGAAAATCACTAGGAAAGCTTTGTTCCACAATCTGTAAAAGCTTTTCCTTTGTGGTGATTACTTCATATCCTTTGGTTTTTGCGTATTCTGCAATTTCTTCGTTTAATTCAAAAATTAAAAAGCTTTTAGCCTCTTTGTCTTTTTGTAGTTCTTCGATATGAAAACCAGCGCCAAAGCCAAAAACAATTAGATCACTGCTTTTACGATCCTGTCTTTCCACCCAAGATCTTGCCTCAGTAATTGGGTTTCGCTTCGAAGCAAGCCTTCTACCATTTAAAACAGGTATAGGTCCGAACTCAGACTCTACAAACTCTAGAGCATTAGGCATTTTGTTCCTCCACAAGCTTTACTAGTTTACTTGCGTCTTCACAGTCTGGGTCAAAATTAAGAATTTTCTGAGCTTCCCAATAGGCATACTCTCTATACCCGGCCTGAAACAGAACGCAGGCAAACAGCAGGTTAAGTTCTTGATTGTATTCTCTTTGGCTCAGGAATTTTTCTAGTTTTTCAAGAGCATCATCATATCGAAAATCACTCATACTCCAATGTGCTAACATTTTTAAGTAAGAAGCATTGTTTTCATCATAATCAATGGCTGCTTTCAAGTTCGCCCACGCCATTTCAGTTTCGTCTTGGGCCTTATACAATAAGGCTAGTCCCATTCTCGCTTTTGAAGATTTAGGGTTTATTTGTAAAGCTTCATAAAAAGATTTAATCGCCTCTGTGTATTTTCCCATTTGAAAATAAAGACTACCGTAGTTTACACATAATAGATCTGATTCACTGTGAATGCGTTGCGCTCGGTGGTAGTATTCTTCTGCTTGTTCAAAATCACCTTCGGTCAAACTGATGTTTCCCAAGTTTTTGAACAATTGAAAGCTCGAGATAAAATCTTCTCCTTGCTCACATAAGGCCTTTGTATAGTAGGCTTTTGCTTTAGCAATGTTTTTTTGTTCATAGTAGAAATTTGCAGTCCGTACGTAGTTTTCAAAACTTGGGTGAAACTCAGCAAGTTTTTCAAAACTAATCGCTGCATTATCAATCTCATTCGACTTTTCAAAGCACTCAGCTAGTCGTTGTAGGTACTCGGGCTTATCGAAGTTCATATTATGAAGTCGCGCATAGATCGCTCGCGCTAGACTAAAATCAGAATTGGCGTACAAAAGCTCTGCATTTCGAAAAAAGTTCTCTTCTAAACTCTCTTCCGGTGCATTAACGACTTCCTGTCTTTGATAATTTTCTATCTGCATCCTTATTCCTTCCTGGAAACATCCACTGCTTTAGAAAGCAAAGCCGGTGCCAGTTTCAGGTCAAAAGCATGCTAGTTTAATAAAAAAAACGACGAAAGATTGACCATAGTCATTTCGATCGCCGTCATTAGATTGATTGGACAAAGGTCCGGCAGGGGAAGATTAGGCCTCTTGCTCAAAAGTACGCTTTACCGCACCGCTATGGTATTTTCCAACAGCCTTTTTATTTAAGTTCGTGTCCATATACTCTTTCATCACACGACTCTTCTCTTTTTCAATTAAAGAAAGTAATTGCAAATCTTGATCTAAAATTCGCTCAATGATGCTGTCTTTAGAACTCAAGAGTTCTGCTATATCATCTTCTTGAGCCTCTACCTCTTTTACCGTAAGACTCATTAAAGACTCATCAATCTTTTTATCTAGCTCAGCAACTACGTCCAAGATCGCTTGTCGAGTTTCATAAAAAGCATCTAGAGAATCAAAGTTCTTTTGTGCAAAAAGCGCCATTTCTCTTTCATTAAGATTATAATATTTCACTAAATACTTATTTCTTTCATTCATTAAAGTTGTCATGCGATTCATTTTTCCCCCTTGCTTAGCCCGCGTTTTTCGAGCCATCCCCAGATTTATTTTGTTGCTTTTCTTTCTTAAGACCTTCTACAGCTTCTACCCACCCGTCATACAAAGTGTTTAGAATTTTCAGCGCGTTTTCTAGGTACTGTTTGTCTCCAGAAATATTCGCTTGAGTGTATTGATCCGTTATAAACATATAGAGTTGTTCGAGTTGGGAAGCGATCTCCCCTCCTACTTTGTGATCTAGAGTATTCATTAGCTCTAAAACAATGTCGTATGCTCTACCAATATTAGTACCTCGCTCGGCAACGTCTCCGGCCTCGATAGCCATGATTCCTCGCTTGGTAAACTTGATAGCCCCCTCGTAAAGCATAAGTAGGATTTTCTCTCTGCTTGCACTTTGTACTGAAGTCGCTTTGTACTTTTGTGATCCCATTTTGTTATAACTCATAACTACTCCTTAACCCCTCACTCTTATCCGGCGCCGCCCGCTACTGATCCAGCGAGAAATTGTCCTTGCGCCTGTATTCCAGCCATCTTTTCCTCTAAAGCGGCAAATTTTCTTCGTAAATTTTGTTCTTTCTGTGTGATACGTCTTTCTAAACTCTCTAAACGATTATCCATTTGTTCGATTTGTTGCTGAAGACCTCTGCGTCGATTATTCAGTGGTCCAAAACTACTATCATTAAGAGTTCGAATCATATTTCGTAACTTCGGTATAAATCCTGTGTTGAAGCCATCCCCAGCTAAAAATTTCTGAACCTGCTCTGGGTTCTGCTTCAGTTTTGTATTAAATTTTTCCTCGCTGTACTCCAATGTACCGCCGCGAGTAAATGTAATCCCAATTTCATTTAATGTACGAATGTTGCTTCCCGTTCCCAAAACCTGGGACTGTAGTAATTGTCGTACTCTAGATTCGATGGTTCTAAGAACCACATCACCACCAAGTGTCGCACTCGTGTCTGACTCTTGGGTTAATGAGTTTTGTTGCTGGATAAATCCCAAAACAGAGTTAATGGAATCAACAAACGACTTCACTTTTCCACTAACCACTTCCATATCTTCTTTTACATTTAAGCTAATGGTTTTACCCGGCGATGCTTGCTTTAACTCTAGAGTTACACCAGGTAGTAAATCGTCTAAAACATTGTCTTGGACATCAATTTCAAAGCCATCTAATTTGATTTTTCCATTTTTAGCTTCTCGAGACTGCTCAAAGAAAACATCCTGATCACCATCTAAAAAGTATAATGTTGGGTAATCTACCTGGTTTTCTTTTCCCACATCTTTTGCCGTTAACATTAAACGGTAAGGAGCATCTGGATCCGTTTGATCATTAATGATTGTCGCTTGTAAGCCAACACCCGCACGATTAATGGCGTTCGCAGCACCTTCCAAGGTACTGTTTTCTCCGCTAATATAAACTTCCTTCTCTCCATCTGCGGTTTGAAAAGAAAAATATCCTACACCGATTTGTGTTTCGTTTTTATCAGGAAACCCATTAGTAATAGCAGCTGCTTTTTGCGCCAACTGCAAAACCTCAATGGCCCAGTTTCCAGTGCGAACTGAGTTTGGATCAACCGTTCCACCAATAATACTTGGGTCAGCGGATTCTAATTTTATATCAGTGAATCCTCTAGCGCTTGCTAAACCACCAATTGAGTTTTGTATGTCTGAGACTTTCGTGGCAAGGTCGTCCACAAGCTTGAGTTTGTTCTCAACCTTGCTTTTTTTACCTTGAATTGTTTGTATAGGGATTTTTTCAGCATCTATGAGCTGTTCCACGATATTCGGTGGTAATCCCGAGGCCATGCCTCCAAACGAAATAGCCAATCCGTCCTCCTGACGACTTCAATCCCTTCCTGGGAGCTTGTTTCATTATCTCAAAGAATCGCAGAAACAGTGAGTCAATAATCTGATGCTTTCCCGGAAATGTGCTTTGGTTTATAACTGGAAAAATTTTCCGGCAGCTATTTACTGGTAAACACACAATTTTACTAGCTAAAAGCCGAGTCATTTAGTCGTTTCCTTACAGACACGTATTTTTTCCCCGATTTGCTACATAATCAGGAGTTAGACCTAAGTTTTAATCGCATCGCGAAGTGTTTTTGGTACAAGATTCTTTCCTGAAAGTTTATAAAGGAACTTCTACTTTAAAGAATATTCGTTTTGGATGAAAAGGTTGTGGAATGAGAGAAATCATCAAATACTTAGGACCTCTACTTAGGCATTACCGTTATCAAATGATTGGGCTATTGATTTTAGGCTCAATGATCTCTGGACTTAGAGGTTTAACCCCTGAACTATCACGACGATTGATTGATCTTTGGCGTGAAGGAGATGGTACTGGAAACATTACTTATCCAATTGGAATCGCAGCGATCTGGTTCATATCTAGTATTTTCCGCTACATCCACTCCTATAAAATCAGAGTAATTTCTGAAAAAATCATGGGCTTTTTACGCATGAATCTGATGCGTAAGTATTTAGACTTTGATTTAAAGTTTATGCATTCTCTGGATACAGGTTCTGGTGGTTTGATCTCCCGAATCTCCAATGAGATTCTCCATGTTCAGTTTGGAATTCAAAAGATGACCGACATGATGAAAGAGCCCTTTGCAGCGATTTTTATGTTTGGTTATTTACTAATGATCGATTGGAAGTTAACGATTTTTATCGTTGCCACTTTGCCTATCGTCGGAGTTCTATTAAAAAACATTGCAAAATCCATTCGTAAATACATCACAAAAAACTTCACCGATATGGAGAACATATCAAAAACTTTGAAAGAGTCACTGGATGGCTCTCGAATTGTGAAGTCCTACAATTTACAGACGGTTTTAGAAAAGCGCTTTAACAGTGAAGTTCAGCAATACATTGATAATCGTAAAATCGTTGTAAGCCGCGAAGAGGCTACAGGGCCAATCATTGAAAGCATTGGCGCCTTGGGCTTTTCTGCTTTGCTCGTTTATATCGGTAACCAAATTATCGCCGGTCAATTGACGGTGGCTGACTTTATGGGGTTTTCATTTGCCGTGGCGATTCTCCAAGATGCTGTTAAGAGAATCCAACAAGCTTATGTAGCCATTCAACAAGCGGTTGTAAGTTTGCAACGTTACCACGAAATGCTTGGCGAAGAGAATCACGTGAAAGACACCGATAGTCCAATTCCATTTCCAATTGATTGGAAAAGCATTGAATTTAAAAACGTAACTTTCAGCTATATCGAAGGTAAACCTGTTTTAAAGAACTTCAACCTGTTAGTAAATCGCGGAGAAAGCATAGCTCTTGTGGGAAGCAGTGGTAGCGGTAAGTCAACCACCGTTAACTTGTTACAAAGATTCTACGACCCTGACAGTGGTCAAATTTTAGTCGATGGCATTGATATTAAGAGATTTTCATTAGAAGACCTGAGAAAGAATATCGCAATGGTTAGTCAGGATGTATTCTTGTTTAATGATAGCGTTGAGTTTAATATTCGCGCTGGAAATTTAGAAGATGAAAACACTAGTGTGGAAGAAGCAGCTACCTTAGCCAATGCACATAATTTTATTTCTGCTAAAGAAGACGCTTATGACACTCGAGTTGGCGAAGCTGGTTCTCAGTTTTCTGGCGGAGAAAAGCAACGTATAAGTATTGCACGTGCGATCTTTAAGAATGCGCCAATTTTAGTTTTAGATGAAGCCACTAGTGCCTTAGACTCAGAAAGCGAACGTGAAGTTCAAAAAGGCATTAGCCAGCTTATGAAAGGAAAAACTTCTTTTGTAATTGCTCACCGCTTATCGACAGTTCAAGATGCGGATAGAATTATTGTTATGAAGTTTGGGGAAATCATTGAGAGCGGAAACCATGATGAACTCATGGAAAGAAAAGGGGAATACCATCAACTCAGAGAGCTGCAACACTAAACTTTTATACCTTCATGGATTTAACTCTTCTCCTTTTTCACCAAAAGGAGAAGCGGTCAAAAAATGTGTTGCAGAAAAATACCCAGACATCGAACTGATAGCTCCAGAACTTCCTCCTTACCCCATGGCAGCATTAGAGCTGATCAAAGAAAAAGTTCAAGACATCTCTAAGAGTCAAAAACCTTTGATCATTGCCTCTAGCATGGGTGGCTTTTTCACAAACTTTGTGGCACATGATATTCCAGTCGCTGCCTGTTTCGTTAACCCAGGAGTTGACCCATTTAACAGGGTTAAGGAATATTTAGACATCGACATAACTAATCCCTACTCGCAAAAAGTATATCGCTTAAATGAAAAACACATTGAGGAGTTGCAGTCTCTTTACAAAGAAAGTGTTGCACCAAATTCTGATTTTTATTTATTTTTGAAAACCGGCGATGAAGTTTTAGACTACAGCCATGCCGCCAAACTTTACAAAGACCATAAACTTCATATTGATGAAGGTGGAGATCATAGTTTTCACGATTTTGATAATTATGTTGAAGAGATGATAGAATGGTTAATTTCTAAAAAATAGCACTATCCATTACCAACAGAAAAACGAACTAGACAGCCTTATTTAAAATACCACCACGTTTATCTTCAGTATCCGCATTGGCAGCCCTGGATGATTCGATGGCCTGAAATGCACTAAGTCGCCGAACGACTTTTCCTTGGTAATCTTTTACTAAAAACATCAGTGCTTCGTTTTGTTTTTCCATCACCACACTCAGGTTATTCTTTTTAATTCCCGGATGATTTTTTAAGTACTCAAGAGCTTTTTGCAAATCTTCTTCTGTAAAGTTTTGTTGCTCTTGCTGCCCACCATGGTTTCCCTGTTGAGGATCACGATCCGCAGAAGTATCCATTGCTTTGGTTTCTTTTTTCACCGAAGACACTTTATCAAGCATAGGATTTGAAATGTTGCTTATACTTTTCAAGTTCATCATAGTTCTGATCGGTAATCTTAGTCAGTTTATTTACTCGACCTTCAACTAGAAAAATTCGACCTTCTGTCGAGTTGTTTCCCCTAATATACCCAGGGAGTTTGTTGGCTCCCTGGGTTGGGACGGGACAAGTGAATCATGTCACTTAAAACCGTTAAATCCGAATCTAAAATTATTAACCGATCAAACGTAATGCTGATTGTGGTTGTGCATTTGCTTGAGCCAAGATACCTGTTGAAGCATTCAATAGTACCTGATTTTGTGTTAACTCAGCAGTTGCTTGTGCGATGTCTGTATCACGGATACGAGAATTTGCAGCCGATACGTTCTCAATGGCAGTACCTAAGTTATTTTGCGTTGAGATCAATCGGTTTTGAACCGCACCTAGTGTTGCTCGGTGACCATTCACAGTAAACTGTGCATCGTCAATTACCGTTAGGGCTTCTCGGGCTCCTTCTTTTGTCGAATAATCTAAACCGTCCATACTCAGTTCGCTTAATCTTACAGATTGTGCTCCAGAGTCGAAGGTAATTCTATCTTGGAAATCATCATTATTAATATCAATTTGGAAACTGAACTCACCACCTGAACCATCTAGAAGGTTGGTTGTTCCATATTTAGTTGTTTGTGCAATACGATCCATCTCAAGCTTTAATTGTTGAACCTCTTTATCAAGGAATTGTCTCTCCCTGTCACCTACTGTATCAGAAGCGGCCTGTACACCTAGCTCTCTTAATCGTACTAATATATTGGAAACCTCGTTTAATCCACCCTCAGCAACTTGTACCATGGACTGACCATCCATCGCGTTTCTTTGTGCTACTGAATAACCTTTTACTTGAGCTTTTAAACTTTCACTCAATGCTAAACCAGCTGCATCGTCGGCTGCCTTGGTGATACGGTCACCAGAAGATAACTGCGCAAAGGTTTTATCAATTTTTCTTTGCGATGCCGCCAATGAATTCTGTGCATTTAAACTTGCTACGTTGGTTGATACTCTTAATCCACTCATAATAGTCCCCTATTGTTCTTTACGGCGCGGCCCCATGCCTACAGTTAAAGATGTCCCAGTATCTAGAAACTGCTTTACGCCTAAATTAATAAAAAAAATAAACACGTTGTGAGCTCTCGGTTAATTGGCCTTTCCTAAAGTAAGGTAGTCACTCCGAACTTAAGTTTGCGAAAGATACCGCAACCAAAACTCACTAAACCTTTCGGCCAGGTCTGGGGATACCTTAGTCGAGTCGAGTGAAACTAGACTATCGCCTAGCCAAAGCTGGACCAAGGTATTGAAAACCATAACAAAGTCGAGGGAAAAGCAGGACTATAGTCTGTACTAGTAAAAGGTCTACCAAGACTAAGGTAGCCAGCCTTTCGTCTTTTTTAAATTGCTGTTGTTTTATTTGAGAAACAAATAATGATAGATCTTCTGGTTTTTTATCTTTAAGATATGGAAGGATGAATTCTGAGGATAAAGGCCAAAACATTTTCACAAGAATCAATACCAAAAAGCTCAGAGAAAGAGCTTTTGAGTTACTTACGTCAAAATTTGGCGCAGCTACCGTTCGCGTGAAAAATGGAGATAGCTACAAAGTTCAAATTGTTTCTAGAACTGGAAAACAAATTTCAGCCGAAAGCACAGAAGGACTTTTTGACCTACAAGGCTTTGTGAATATTATTTTTAGTTTCGACATTGGTCCTGAAAAATACTTCATGCAAACTTCAGCAAATATCACGAGTGAGAAATACATCGATATTTCTATTTTATCTGATCTTTTTAAATTACAACGACGACAAAACTTTAGAGTAGACCTAGTCGATAACTACAGTTCTATTTTAAAAATCTTTAAAGTGAATCAAGTGGAAGTAGATCATGACTTCAAAATCAAAGACTTAAGCCTAGGCGGTTTGAGTTTTGATATGGATCTTGAGTCCCCCCTAGATATTTCTCAAGAACAGATGATTATTGGGAAAGTAATCATTCCTGAAAAAAAGCTTCATATCCCTATTAGTGCTGTGGTTCGCTATGTAAATCGAATCGGTTCCATGGGAAGTGGGATACGCAGAGCTGGCCTAGAGTTTGACCCATTAGATGCTCAAATCGAAAATCAGATGTTAGAAGTCCTAATCGAAGCGCAAAGAAAGACCCTCGGTTAATCTCTCTATTTATATAGAGAGAGAAAGAGGACAAATAAGCATCAAAAGAAAGCTCCTAATCTTATTGAACAGACTTAGTAAAAATTCTCAATATTTTCGCACGCTTAGCCTTTTTCTTTTTTAAAGCTAAAGTTTTAACGCGATATGTCGAATATTATCTAACTGTAAAAGACCTGGTTTCTGAAAAGTGCTGACCCACTTTTAGACACAGAAACCTTCGAGCATTGTCGGGGACACACTCCTTTTTGCCTGTGGGGGCAATTGAAAAGGAGAGAGCTCATGAGTTTGAGGATAGGAACCAATGTCGCGTCCCTCGCGGCCCAACACAATTTATCCAAATCCAACGCCCAAAAACTAAAAGCCATCAAATCCCTTTCCTCCGGAAATCGGATTACCCAAGCTTCAGACGATGCTGCGGGCTTTGCCATTGCCGAAAACTTGCGGGGGCAATTAAAGGGACTGGAACAAGTGAAACGAAATGCAAACTCTGCGGTTTCATTGGTTCAGGTTGCTGAGGGGGGGCTTAATGAACAAAACAATATCCTAATTCGATTGCGCGAATTAGGAGTACAGGCAGCATCCGATACTGTCTCAGAACAAGAACGAGAGTTTTTACAGGTCGAATTTAGTCAGCTTTTAGAGGAGCTAGACCGTATCGCAAGCTCTACTAATTATGGATCAAAAAAGCTTTTGTCTGGCTCAGGAGAGGAGTTTGAGTTTCATGTGGGAGCTAATGCGGGAGAGGAGAATATAATTCGCTACACTCTAGATGCCGATGCCTCCAGTGATTCTTTAGGCGTATCAGGCCTTTCTGTTGACGATAAAGACAATGCTTTAGATAGTTTAGAGTCAATTGACGAAGGTTTAATTAAAATGGCGGAAATGCGTTCCAGTTTTGGAGCCATGCAATCTAGACTCCTACACACCTCTAATCACCTAGACAATCAGATTGAAAACGTTGCTGGGGCAAGAAGCTTAATCGCCGATGCTGATGTTGCCAAAGAAACTGCTGATCTGGTTCAGGCCGATATTTTACAGAGCACTGGCGTGGCAATTTTAGCGCAAGCCAATAACATTCCAAGGCATGCTGAGAGGTTGATTAATATGCTCTAGGATTCAGTTCCTTTTAAAGAAAGATCTATTATTAAGTGAGTCGATCTAACTAAGACATTCGCCTAGCTCTAAACACCTACTCTTTTGTGCAGTAGTTAGGCTTTGAAGCATTGGTATGGTAACAGGCCCAAATCTTTAGCTTTTTAGCCAGAAGCGCAGAGAAGTCTTTATACTTCTGGGTGAACTCCTTATGAAAATAAATGTAGGTTGGAACAGTACCAGCATTTCCTAAATCAAAAATCTTATACTCAGGCTTGCTCTTGAAAAGTTTTTTTATATTAATTGGCGCTAAAAAGTAGTCTATTCTTGAATACTTAAGCATTTTAAAGATCTGTTCAGGACTTTCCACATAAGTAACTGAGGATTCTTTCACACCAAAAGACTTTAGGTATTTTACCCCTAAAATGCTAGCGGTTTTCATCTCTGGGTTCTTCAAGAAGTAGTCTGAAGCCTTGGCCTTTGGGTGCTTATTGCTGTTGAAATACAAAACAAACTGTAGATTAGACATTTGTATTTTCAAATTGGAAAGAGCTTCGGATTGGTCGTTCTCAACCTTTGCAAAGTCAATATCGATCCTAGACTCCTGCCAAAGTCGATTCCTTCGAGACCAACTTGTTTCAGATCTATCTACCTTTACTTTCTCTTTTTTTAGAAAGTCTTCGAAATGGCTTAATAGATTTTGATCAAAAAGCTCAAACTCAGCAGACAATTTGTTTTCGGCAAATCTCACTTCATAAGGCTTTTTTAGACTTACTGGCGCAGAGAAACCTACGCAATAAAAGCATTGAACAGTGAGAATAAAACTAAAAACTCTAAAAAATAACAAAAGAATCTCCAATCCCTAATGGCATTCTGAGTCTATTACTAGAGCTCTAGTAAAGTTTGAACAACTCGTTGCGCGTGGCGCATTGAGACTTTCAGACCTACTTTAATTTTTTTTAAATTTTTTTTTCAATTCATTCCCACGTAATTTCAGACACTAGACGCGCGCTGTTAAAAAAAACTAGACTTAAGCCCTAAAGTTTCCTGGACCTTCGTCGATGTAGTACATGAACACGTTGGAGCTCTCAATGCAGGTCTTTTACAGTCACGACTTCCATTGAAGATGTTCGCAGAAGATTAGTCACCTTCTAAAAGCATCAACTCCAAAAACAATTTATTAACCGCTTTTGGTTCTCTGTGGGAAACCCCAGGGTCGAGCACGAAGAAAGGCGAACAGTCTTTACATATGGATTAGTCCCCGCTTGTAAAACTGTGAAGCAGAAATCAGTAGTCCCAAACTTTTTGATTACTGCTGTCGCCGGCCTTCGACTCTCCGGTTAAGAGAACCCAAAGCACATTGATGGAGGCTTATAATGGGCTTAAGAATTAACACAAACGTTGCGTCAATCACTGCGCAAAACAAACTCGCTAAACAGCAAAAAAGAATGGAACACTCTTTAGCAGCTTTATCATCAGGTAGTCGTATCGTTGACGCCGCAGATGATGCTGCAGGTCTGGCTATCTCTGAAAACTTACGTGGACAGATTGCTGGTGTGAACGTAGCAAAAAGAAATGCTAGTAACGCCGTTTCTTTGATCCAAGTATCAGAGGGTGGACTGAACGAAATCAATAATGTATTAATCCGCTTACGTGAGTTGGGTGTACAGGCAGCTTCGGATAACGTTTCAGACGTTGAAAGAAGTTTCTTGGACCAAGAGGCTCAACAGTTAATCCAAGAGGCGGATCGTATCGCGAAAACAACAAAATTTGGTAACAAATCTTTATTAGATGGTAGTGGTGAGGAACTAGAGTTTCACGTAGGACCATTTGCCGGTGAAGATAATATTATTGGTTATCAAGTAACTGCGGATGCAACAGGTAGCGCGATCGGTTATGAAGGAATTTCTGTAACAGATAAAGATGCCGCTCGTGATTCCCTACAACAGGTCGATGATTCATTGATTAAAATTGGTGAGCTAAGAGCCGATTTTGGTGCGGTACAATCGAGAATGAATATTACCGTTACAAACTTAAATACTCAGTATGAAAACTTGAACGCTGCAAACTCTCGCTTAAGAGATACAGACGTAGCTTTCGAAACTGCTGAACTAGCATCAGCACAAATTTTACAACAGGCAGCAGTTGGAGTGTTAGCTCAGGCCAATGGCGTGAACAACTCAGCACTAAGACTACTCGCTTAATATTCCAAAGAACTTTTAAAGACTTCCTACCACAACTAGGGGTAGGGCACCCAAACAACATGATGGAAGTCTTTTAACCGAATTTTATTAGAGTGTGTCCCCGCAATATGACAATGCTCTAATTTTTAAGCCCCCCCTGAGTTTCCCACAAGCTCAGGGGATTTTTTTTGCTAAATTTAACAACTTCATTGCTCCCAATCTTTGAAATTAGATTATTCGCACCCAAGATCACTATTCCAAATTTTAAATTTGATAGTCTAAGAACTCAACTCGATTAACAGGTGTTTTAATCTCTAAAAACTTCTCTGCAAGTAGACAACAGGAAGACTAGCTACTAGCCAAATCGCTACAGAAATCATTAATGATTTCTGAAAAGAGAATCGGTCGATACTAAAGTACATACTTGCTAGGTATATTAAATAAGGAATCAAAGACATCATACAGATCAAAATTGATTTTTTTAAGTCCGTAGGCCCTCGATCATTGAAAATTATACTTTGACTAAAGATAGCGAATACTGGCACAAGGGGTAATATTCCTGCGATTAAAAAAGATTTTGTCTTTGAAAGTAAGCTAATCGCTAAAACTATAAAAACTGATATTATGACTTTATATAGATGCTCCATACACCAATGTTGTTCAAAAAATATACCACTCCCTAAAAGCTATGATTTTAGGAAACAACAAATACACCTATTCAATTTTTCAGGATAGAAGCAAAATTTGTCATTTCAAAAAGGCCTTAACTACTTGAAGCTTCGAATTTGGCTCCCCAAAGTTAAAAAAACGATTCGCGCTTGATCAGAAAAAATATTGATTTTTAAAAGGAAAAATAAAATTGAAGTTTTTAGGTAGATTTTAATTTTAAATACAAAGCTGAGAATAGTACCAACACCGGCTCAAACCCTACGACTAAAGCGTCCTTTGTAGATAAAATCATCCTCAAAGCTTGCGATGGATTCATAAGCTCTTATGGCGCGAATTCTTTTCTTACCGGTAACCTTGGCCTGACGTTTTCTGGATCTAGCGACAAAGTCAATAAGGTGCCCCATGCGCGAAGGATCTTCCTTGGCGGAGTCTTTACTTTCTTCGGGGCGCTCTTTTACAATGGACTGCACCCTGAAGTCAGTTTTTACTTTTTTAGCCTCTTCCGACTTGTCTGGCTCTTGAACCTCAGAGACGGTTGAGTTTCCTAAGTCACTTATCTTCATAATTTCTCACTTAGTTAATTATATCAGTTACTTGATGCGCTGGGTTATTTTCTATGGTAAGCCTTCTATAATTAGGTTATTTTGCTGTTCTGGAGAGTTGGAATGTCTCAAAATGGAACGAAAAATCAAAGTGATACAATGACAGCATTAGAAATGGTTTTTGAAACTGAAGATTATTTGGTGGTAAATAAGCCATCTGGATTGTTGGTTCATAGGACTCAGTTAGATTTTCATGAAACAGAGTTCTTACTACAAAGAGTACGGGACTATGTTGGTTCTCATGTTTATCCCCTACACCGCTTAGATAAAGCTACCAGTGGCCTAGTATTATTCGCTAAAAAACCAGAGGTCGTCAGTCTTTTTCAAAAGCTATGGGACGAAAACAAAATTGAAAAAGGCTACAAAGCATTGATCCGTGGATGGTTGCTAGAACCAATGACGATCAATCACCCTCTAGAGCAAATGGCCAAGAAGAAAGACCAAAAAACGAAAGCCCACGCCGAAAAAAAAGAAGCCATAAGTTTTGTAAAACCTTTGCAGCACTATGAATGGGACCGCGCTTTTTCTAAATTCGAAAAACAGAGATACAGTCTTGTTGAAGTCAGAATAGAAACAGGAAGAAAGCACCAAATTCGTAGACACCTTAGCCATATCAGGCACCCTATTTTAGGTGATTCAAATTATGGAGATAACAAGCACAATCGAGAGATTAATACTGCCTTTGATAATCCCGGTTTACTTTTACAAAGTGATCGATTGAGCTTTGTCTGTCCCTTTAGCCAAAAAGAGATTTCTCTAAATTTGGAATTAGATTCTCGCTTTCAAAAAATCCTTGGTAAATTGGACAAAAAATAAAGAAATCAAAGTTTCTCACAACTAAGCTACTGAAATCGAAAACTGATATTCCATAGCTTGTTAACTTCAGCAAAGAGTTTCTAATTGTAATTTTAATGACTGAATCTCCATTTACGGTGCAAGCCCCTGGATAACTATATCTTCTTTCAGCTGTACAATGAAAAAAAGCATTAGAAATCGATTTACCTGATTCGACATAAATCCCCTTTTTAGCGGTGACAATCCTCGGCTCAATCCAAAATATCGACATGCCATAATTTCCCTACTGATACCGAAAAATCACGATTTTATCTAATAATTTAAGGGATTTAGGTGGTTTTCTTCAAGCGGTACACTTTATGCTTTTATTAAGGCTGAGGTGAGAAAAATGAGACTAGATAAAAAACAAATCTTTATAGCACTGGCACTAATCCTAAGCTTTGCTTTGGGGAAAGTTCTATTATCTCCTAGCTCAAAACCAACGACTCAAAAGAGACAATTTCTCGATGAAGACGATGGAAAGATGAAACTATTCACCGAGAAGGATCTATACAAAAACCAAAATTTTAGCGATGAAATTGATCGCCTAAGAACTGTAGATTTTAAAAACACTCCTAAGAAAAAATCAAAAGCCAGTTCAAAAGTAGCTAAAATTGACAGTAAGAAAAAGAAGAAAAAGTTAAAACGAGCAACAAAGAAAAACTTAAAAAAGAAAAAGAAGAAAGGCTTAGACAAAGATAAAACTGAAGAAGAGGAAGAAGTTGCCGAAGAAGATATCCTAGACGAAGAAGAATTCGAAGAAGAAGAGGAGCAACTTGCAGCCGATGGATATGTATTACAAGAACAAGGCCCGCAATCTAGTAATGATTGGTTAAACCTGCTGTTAAATGACCCTAGTGATATTAATTTCCAACTTTTTTACGAAGCTTATAAAAGTGGTGAAATTAATGAAGCCAACTTCTATACAACTCTTAGTGAGTTAATAGCCAGTCGCCAAAAACAAGCTGTATTAAAAAGTATGGAAATCGCTTCAGAGATCACCTCTGCGCAAGCCTTTATATTAATTTCGACAGAACTTGCCAGTAGTGATTCCCCGCTTAGTTCAAGTGAAAAGAAGTCCTTCTACCAAGTTCAACTAGCTTACAACTCTTCTGAAGAGGGACTCAAAGCCCTTCGCTCTGTAATCTATTATGTAGAAGAAGAAGACGCTATGAAACAATCTGCAATTCTATTAACAGAAGCAGCCGTTCGCGATTTAGATAGTGGTAGTAGCGGGTCCTCTAATTCAAGAACTCGCGTGGCCGACACCAGCTCAACAAACTCTGACTCTACAACAAGATCAAGAGACGAGGCACTAACCCAAGGCTCTTCCGACTCAAATAATTTAAGTTTCTACATTTCTTTATATCGAGTGATCCAGTCTCAAAGCTCTAATTTTGTTAACAATGCAGATTACATTTCAGATTGGGCAACACTATCTTCTTATCTAAGTCAGAACCTAGATCTTAGCATCGATAGTCAGTCTGGCAGATCAAGAGTCGCCAATCTATAATATTCAATGAACTCAAGAGAAAAGACATTCTCTTGAGGCGATGAATAATTAAAAATTGAATCTAGTGCTTTGAAGCTAGTTAGTAACGATAGCCTAGCTTTAAACTAAAATGAGTAATGGTGTAACGATTCACCTCAAGCGCTACAAAGATGGGACGAAAATGATAAACACCACCAAGACGCAAATGCAGATCGGTTGCATTGTTTCGTTCACTATCGGTACTATCGGTTAAATCAGAGGTAAAAATACTTTTGGATGATACCCGGCCAACCCCTAAATAAACTCCCGCATCAGTAAAATTTAAACCAGCATCAATTAAAAAACCTTCAGTATCACCGGTCACTTCATTATTAAAATTGCTAGAACTTATATGTAGGTTTAAGGCTATCACCAACGGAATTCTTTCGGATTCATAAAATCCCCAACGCAGCATTGCTCCGTAGAGCCCAACAGATGTATCACCGCTATAAACCCCAAAATTTAGGAACAAATCCACGTTTTTATAGAGACCTTTTCCAATATTAAAAGCAGGATAATACAAAGTTCTGCCATCCGCCGTGCCGTCTCCATAATCTTGAAAATCAGAGGTGGGTAGACTCTCTAAAATAATACCGTATTCTAAACCTTCGTAACCACCTAAAGGATAGGGGTCAGACAAGAGTTTCATTGCTGTGGAATGCCCCGCTCTTCTAGTGATGCTTTCTCGATTCGACTTGTTTAGGTTTGCAGAAAATATTTTTGCAGAAGATTGGTAGGAAAATAATAAGCTCAAAAAGATGAAAAGAAAATTCTTCATCTTAAACTCCTAAAGAGTCTTTTACCTGTTGAGTGATAATATCAACGATGTTGGTTGTAGATCGTCCTTCGACAAATTTTAAACTCTTCACTTCACCGCCACGCTCTAATACAAAATCAGACCCAACGATTTGCTCGGGTTTCCAGTCCCCACCCTTTACTAGCACATCGGGCTTTACCGCTTTTATCAAATCAATGGGAGTTTCATCAGAAAATAAACATACATAATCAATGCAGCCTAAGCCGGCCAAAATAAATGCACGATCATCTTCTTTCTGGATTGGCCTAGTAGGTCCTTTTAAGCCTCTAACGCTAGAGTCAGAGTTTAAACCTAAAACCAAAAGCTCCCCTTGCTCTTTTGCTTCTTGCAAATAAGCCACATGGCCTGCGTGTAAAAGATCAAAGCAGCCATTGGTAAAAACCACTTTTTGGCTGCCTCTAATATTTTGAAATTCATTTTGAAAAAAATCTGTTGAAACTACTCTACCCATTACTCGTCAAACTCATACAATGATAAACCAGAGATAGAACCCAATAAGTCTTTTCTAAAAATAACGGATAAGAAAGGAAGTAAAACAAAGCCAAAAAGCAAGTTTACTAAAAAGCGCATCGCAACTTTTACCGGATACCAAGTTGATCTTTGTTGATCAGGACTCCCCAGTTGAATGTCTAAAGCCCAATCTCCTAAAGTCATTCCAAAGAAACTTCTTGAGATCACAATGTACAAAAAGCAAGAAGACAAAAAGATCAAACCAAGGCTCAATTGAGTCATTGGGTCTTGATAATTTGTTCTTACGATTTGAAAAACATCTAGTTTTGTTACTAATAACAAACTACTTAAAAATAAATTTACAACTCCAAAGATCACAACAAAGTCAATCGCACCAGCAAATAGGTTACCACAATGTTTTTTCGGCCCCATTGATTCTGTTGAAGCATTGATATCTGCCTTTTCCTGGTTTACACGCTCTTCAATCTTTCGAATCTCATCAAGATTTTGTTTGATCCCCACACTAGCGACTGGATCTTCCAAAGGACGCTCTACGATGGAACTCGCTTTTTTCTGAACGTCATCGCGAGGCAAAGTCTTACTCAGTTGCGCCTTTTTCTGTAATTCCAAGCGAACCTTATCTACATCAAATTCGTCAGCTAATAGATCAAGGCTTGGTTTACGATAACTAACTACATTTTGTTGCAAGCTTTTGTCGTTTAAGATTTTTTGACTAGATACACTTATATCCTCAGTCGCGTCAGAGGAGTCACTAAAATCGATTTCGGGCAACTCAATGTCGTTTTCCCACTCGATGCTCTTTAAAGCCGATTCATCGATTTGTAACTTATTTTTATGAAATCCAAGCCCTTTGGTAATTGGGCGGAATTCGATTTCACTCATGTTTTCTCCCTCGCACGCTAACTAACACTAAGTCCAGTCAAACAACTCCATTTCATACTTTATGACGCTGATCAGGGTGACGCAAGCCGTTTCGACCCGCAATACTTGTGGACCTAGACTTACCGGATCTAGTTTGTTTTCAATGCATTTTTCTAGCTCTTCTTGGGAAAATCCCCCTTCAGAACCCACCAATAATGCTATTTCTGAGGCATTATGATAGCTTTCAGCCTTTAAAGCCTGCTTTAGGCCCAATTTAGACTCACCCTCATATGCAAATAGACCCACTGTAGACGGATTCTGGTTAATTTGATCAAGCATCGCGTCAAAGTCTATGCCTTGGTTTAGTTCTAATTTTTCGGCCCGAGCCGATTGCTGACAGGCTCCTTCAATGATTTTTTGTAAACGTTTTTGCTTTTCCACCAGCAAAGACTTCTTTTTTGTAAACGAAAAGTCTGAAAACACGGGCGTAATGCTTTTAACCCCAAGTTCCACGGCTTTTTCCACAATCCACTCAAACTTAGCCATTTTAGGCATCGATAAGTACAGATGAATGTAAGGTTGGGGAATCTTAGGAAGTTCTCGTTGCTCTTTGATTAAGGCAATTGCAACTTTCTTAGCTACGTCTTTCAACTCAACAAAGTAAGCCATTCCATCACCAATGATGATTTCAAAATGGGCGCCCTCTTCCATACGACAAACGCCACAAATGTGTTTAAAGGAATCTCCTTCAATGACGAATTGGCTTTCTTGTTTGGCCCCTTCGGGCAACCAAAACCTACGCAAGGGCTCTTCTCCTAACTAGAAAACCAACCCACTCCCCTTGTTGAACACGAGATTGAATTTCAATGCTTTCGTCATTTAAAAACTCTCTTTTAAAATTTTCTTCACGCTCTTCAAGAATACCAGTCAAAAGCAAATAGCCATCCACTTTTGTTTTATCAATCAATTCTTTTTTCAGCTTAATCAAAACTCCATCGATGATATTTGCAACCACAAAATCATAAGTGTCTTTTAAACTTTCAATTTGCTGATCTGGTAAATCAATATTTTTGAAATCATTAATGGCGAAATTTTCCCTAGCAACCACTCGGGCGTCATCATCGATTTCAGTGCAGGTCATTTTACATTCTAGCTCTTTCGCCATCAGCATTGCCAGAATTCCTGTACCCGTTCCAACATCAAGGCCTGTTTGAACTTCAGATTTTATCGGCTTTAGAGTATTTAAAATCAATTTACTAGCCAGTTGAGTTGTATCGTGGGTTCCCGTTCCGAAAGCCATTCCCGGGTCAATTCGCAGAGATTTTTTTGCTTCTTCAGGAGCTTCAAGCCAAGAAGGAACCACCCAATAGTCTTCGGCCAAAGGAAACGCTTTAAAGTCTTTTTTCCACTCCTCCATCCAATCTTTATTTTCTTGCTCCGCCAATTCCACTTCGATCTCAGTGAACTTTTCTTTAAAAACTTTAAAAAACTCGTCTTTCGGTTTTTCGTTAAAATAAGCCACCAAACTCTTAAGGTCTTTTTCAATTTCGGTGGGAGCATAATCATCTCGCATTTGGTGAAAATCCATACTTTCCATCACACCGGTCGCATCAAAAGAAAAACAGTGCCCTGAGATTTCGTCTTCTAAGTGTTTTGGAACTTGGCGAAGTTTCACTTCAAAATATGTGCTCATTGATCAATATCCTTTATTTTCAGGAGAAATAAATCTGCCTTTTTTCGAAGCCCTAGTTTGCCACAGAGCTACGCAAGATCAAACTAGGATTCAGGCATAAGTAAATTCTTTAGTCTTAATAAAGTCTGGTAGTTTTAGTGATTTAGCCATCTGCTTCTATTAATTCGAAAGTTCCACACTAGAATTAATCCTTGGCAAAATCGACTAGCCGATTAAGATAGGACATCAAAGATTTATAGGAGAACTCATGCAGCGAAAATGGCTTTTAGACAAAATAGAATCTTACCGTCAATCCTATCCCGAAGAGCATGCCGAGATTAATCGTCTGGTTAATTTTATTGAGTCGACAGAAGATTGTTTCAAGCGAACAATGCTTGAAGGTCATATTACCGGTTCATGCCTGTTACTCTCTCCAGATAAAGAGGAAGTTCTAATTACTCATCATAAAAAACTTGGTAAATGGCTACAGCTGGGCGGGCACAGTGATGGCGATCCAAACACTTTAAATGTTGCATTGAGAGAGGCCCAGGAAGAGTCTGGAATAATGGACGTAAAAGCCTTGAGCGATGAAATTTTCTCCATTGATATTCATAAAATTCCAGCAAGAAAAGACGAACCAGAACATTACCACTACGACATCAGCTTTTTATTAATAGCCGGAACAAAAGATTATGAAGTGAGCGAAGAATCTGAAGATTTGCGCTGGGTCCCTATTTTCGACCCAAAAAATGTGGTTTACGAAAGAACCCTACAAAATATGATGACTCGACTTAGAACCGAAGCGAAATGGTTAAGAAAATAAACCCTGAAATAATCTAGCAAAAGCTTTCAACACTGAAACACTTGAGTTTTGTTAAGTTTCTATAAAAATATGCCCATTCCATCGCCCTTGGAAGGCCAATTTTAAGCATCTTCTTTTAAAGCTATTGCCTTTGAAAATTCCCTTGCCATTGCAGAAATTATTAATGAGCCCAGTAAGCGCTTTATGATCGAAGTTGTCTTTAAGTTCAATTTTGGCTTAATCTTTTTCAACATTCCGAAAGTCTCCTAATCATTACTTTTTTCGGTTTATAAAGCTTAGGAATTAACTAGACCTTCCAATTTTGAAACATTAAGACTTACTAATCTGATAATTCTAGACATTCGTCACACGATGGCTTACTCAGATAAAAATGAACCTGGTCTCATGATTGCTAATCGACATAAAATGCAATTCAAGCGGTGAAAATTAGATTCTTCTTTGTAGAGTCTTAACAAAAGGAAACCCAGGCCGAGGCCTGGGCGTGAATATATTCTGGCAAAGATTTCTTTGACCGAATAACTAATTTTATAAAGTGGTGCCGGAACGAAACTCTCCGTTCACTGGAACTTCTTGGCGAGCCCTTTGATCTTTCTCGATCTCTTTTTTCTGCTCTATTTTTTGTTCCGTCTTATTCTCCATTTTTTCAGGAGATTTTGAAGCAAAGCTTTTTTCTTCTACGGGTTTTTCCTGACTTGGTTGCGGTTTAGACTTGGGTTTCATTGAAACTTTCGCCTCTCCCTTTTTGGGCCATCGCTTGCTCGCGATACTAACCTGATCACCAATCATGATTGCTGAGTAATCCAAAACTGGAGATTCATCACCAATTAGACTTTTGAAAACTCGCCCCACACTAAGCTTATCTTGAACATGGATTAACTTTAACTCCATGACATTGACTTGTAGTTCTTCATTGAGCTTAACGATTCCCGTATCTTGAAACGGTATTTTACGATAGACCTTTACGACCATCCCTCGTTTTAAACCATCTACTTGCCCAGCATTTAAATAATAATCATGCTTCGGCTGCTCATCGTTTTCCATTTTAAGACTTTTCTTTACATAGAATATGCTCGCATCAGCATAGACATCTTGGTAACTAAAAACAATTACCGTTAAAAAGCTTATGATTGAAATAAAAAAGTTCACACGACACCTCTTCCTTGATTCCACCATCCTAGTGTCGCTAAATTTCGCCGCTCCTTGGCTATACCAACTCTTCGGGAAGCTAGGCAAAATCTTGATTGAAAAGGCAAAGATATAGACAGTTTTTACCGAAACTAATTAAAAGTCTTAAGGCTTTGGATTGGGTTCTTAAGACTAAAGTTTTAGATAACAGTCCAAAAGCTAGACTATGTAATGTTTGAAGATTGTTTCATCGGCCCACTTTAATCAATACCCATCCTGAAAATAAAGTGCCAATATCATTCAAAGAAAGGTCTAGCTCAATAGCCAGCCTCGAAAGCTTAATGCGCATTAATAAATTCATTTTTTAAATTTAGTCAGAGGACTTATTAGTTTGTAAGCTCTTTACTTAAAATATAAGGAAAGTCATAGCGTTCCCAATCCATGATTTTTTGCAGTTCCAATAAACTATCTAATATAGGAATCACATTCTCTGCAATGTATTCGGAATCCTTTCTCATATAAATAGCCATTTCAATGAAAGGATGAAAACTAAAACTGTAATAGGATTCCGGTAATTTCCTCTTGGAGCTCGCTGTTACCAAGCCAACTTCTGGATCATAGACAGCTTCAATTCGAAAGTTCTTTAACATATATTTATCTACATCTGCCACAATAGCTTCTAACTTTTTAATTGCCTGTGCATCCGTAGATAGAGTCTGAATGTAATCTTTTAAATTACTCTCATTTTGTAAGATTGAATGTTTTCCCTGAAGCCACTGGAAGAATTCTTCTGCATCTTCTTTCCCCCAAAAACTTTCTGTTTTGTAAGAGGTGTCGTAAGCCTCTTCTGCTAACATCTTGCGAGATCTTCCCGGAGCTAAAGTCGGAATCACCACTCCGTCAACCTCAATAGTTCTATACCTTCTATCATCTGCAAAGCGCATTTCACGCATAAACAAATGTCCATCACGATCATACTGGTCCGAGGCATCGTGAAAACGAACGGTCATTGAAGGTCTCTCTACGTAATCTACCGTAAGTTCTTCGACCCTATCTGCCTTAGTTAACAATACGAATTGCTTTGCAAAGGCTTGGCTTTCATCCGTCTTCATAAACTTCAACATAATCTGTAGCTCCTGCCAAGTCTCTCTAGGCACCACAAAATTAGAGAGAGCTAAAGAATTAAAATAAGCTGAGATAACTATTTTTTCTGAAATCTCATAAGCCAAGAGCTCATCGGTTTCCATCTTTAAAAGAATGTCTTGCATAGACATATCTAAATTTCTTAGCTCTACACTTAACTCGCTAAGAAATTCGTTAATGGCTTTTTCGAAAAGCTCCCCAAATTTCTTGATTGAGCTTTTATTTAGAGGACTTGGTTCCTCTTTTTTCAGAATATAAAGATGTTCTTTTTCTTCCTTTTCGATGGCTTTTAGTTTTTCATCAAACTCAGCTCGATCCGCTAATATTTGGGTCTTTGCGAGATTTTGCGGACTAGAAACAAGAGCGTATTTGGTAAAGCCATAATCCTTCTCAAAGGCTAGGGACACAGCCATTAAATCATCTAGCAAGCTAAGCTCTTGAAGATGATTATTCATTTTTTCAGCCAACAAAAGAGAGAATTCGGATAGGTCTTTAAAACCAAAATTTAAAGCAAGGCCTTGTGCTTTTATCCAAACTTCTTTTGAAGTCCTACCTGCCTGATTTAAAAACCGAGAAGTCTTCAAAGAGTTTTCAATTTCAAGCAAGTCTTGCAAACTTATTTCTACTGCCGATACATTACAAGAACTAGACTTCCCTGCCGCCGACACTGCAACGGGAGCCATAAGACCAACTACTACTAATAAAGATACCCAAAAATTTCCCACGGATTAGGTATACCTAATTTCTTGGCATAAATTAAATTCAAAGTATTTCTTAGAAAATCTTACTCGGCCAAAAATTAAATCAGATCAAACTCAGGCCCATTTGAGAGCTTTAAGCAAAATGATCAAGTAAAACACTTCGTAAGTGTAGCTCAGCCTGATTTCCATTACCGGATGGCTAAGCATCAGTTCCTATAATAAAATTTTATAGACTTGAATCCCATATAAAAAAAGGAACCTCCGAAGAAGTTCCTTTGATAGATTTATTTTAGTTTGCTCCTTAAAGCTCTTTAACCATTCCTTTTGAAGAAGGCATAATACGAACCGCAAGATCCTTGTCTTTTTCAATCTGCATCTCGCGCTCAACAGAAGATGTCGGTTGAACAAAACGTTGTTGCAGCTTCGTGAATATAGGCTCGCGAATAGGAAGATCGTTCTCTTGCAGCACACACTGTGACGCCAGTCTTTCCGGGATGTTAATTATGATTGGCGCTTTTAGGTTTGCTGTCATTTGTGTTGGATCTTCAGGGATTGTAACGATGGTATAAATTCTAACTCGCTCCATGCTTGTTAACTTTAGAGCGGCCATATCTCTCTTGCCAAGGTTTACCTGATAATTAGCAGCGAATAGCTCAGGCTCTAAAACAGGAAATGCTACATGTGAATTTTCACAGGATTGTAACCAAGCAAAGATATCGTCATCTGGATCATCCAATAAAACAAAAGTTTTTAATTCGGAAAAACCCAAAAGACCTTCTGGAAAATTAATTTGGTCTTTTTCATTAAGTTCAACATCACCAAATCTAGATGTTTGAATAATCATAATCCCCCCGGACGAAGATCGAGTTCAATCTATGTGATATTCACAATAGATCCACTCACTCTATATAACGACACCACAAGCAGGCATTTCGGTCAATTTTCAGAGCCATTTTATGCAGAGCGTATGTCATTTATTTTAAATATTTACGATACTGATGCGAATTTTTCCGACAGCTTCGGTATTTTCATCAATATTCCCAGATACTTTTGCGGATAAATCTTAAAATTACTCAGGTTTCAGTAACTTAGAAGCTTTACGAGCGTTCTCAGAGCTAGAGCTAATAGCTTCAGTGTTTTGCGACTGAATGGCTTCATAAACCTCTAATCTGTGGATTTTAGTGTCTTTGGGGGCTTCAATACCAACACGGACCTGCTTGCCCTTTATTTGGACAACGGTAACCTTGATATTATCGTCTATAGCGATGCTTTCGCCTAATTTTCTAGTGAGGACCAACATAGGTATTCTCCTTCAACATCCTGGTCAAAGTTTCTACAGTCCTTATAACGGAAGAAACCTAGGAAAAGTTTAGCTATAATGTTTAACCAATAAAGTCAAGCAAACTTGGTTGTATCAATTTCCCAGACGTTTGTAAGGAGGCCTTTAAATTACCCTCAGCTTGATTGAGTTTGCTGTAAACCTCAAAAGCATCGGCGTCTTCAAAGGATGAGACTAAGATCTTATTATCTAAGACATTTTTTTGTAATGTTTCTACATTATTCGTTACAGAATTCAACCTAGAACCTAACTCGGATCTAGCCATGATGACTTGATTGATCGAACTATCTATCAAATCAATGGAGTTTTGAATGCCTGTAGTATCATCAGATTTTAAAGAAATTTCCAAGCGCTTAAGTGCACGGAATATGTCCACTCCATTGTCGTAAGCGCCTTCCTCAGCAATGGATCGAGTGTTTTGAGCTACCGATGCCGGCCCTCTTAAACCCTCAACCCCATCTAGATCTCGTTGACGAATCTCTTCCTTTTCTGGGTCCACCGATTTTCCTAAGAAAACCACGTCCCCTGGCATATTCATGGCAACCTTGGAGTCACCATTAATTTCAATTAACATCTCCCCACTATCACCAGTATATTTTCCATCGGTGAAAGGGCGATCCATAGTTTGGAAGCCACCAAAAATAAATCGATCCCCAATCTTTCGATTAGCAATAGCATTCATTTGCTCATAGAGCTGACTAATTTCCTCGGCAATCGCTCGCCTTGAAATGGCATTGGTCGTACCTGAGTTGGCTTGTGACAAGGCAATCTCTTTCGCTCGAATCAATGAGTTAGATAGCTCTTGCAAACTCTGTTCACTAAACTCTAGAAAACGCTTGGCTTGCTCTGAGTTCCTCAAAAACTGCTCCGCTGTGTGCAGATTGGTTTTTGATTCTAGCACCCGAGTAGCAGCTACTGGATCATCAGAGGGCTTATTAATCTTTTTCATTGTGGCCGCTTGGCCTTGTAAATCGGCCATACGTTTACGGTTCCCACTAAGGGACTTAAGAACTTGTAATTGATTGTTCTTATCCGCAATCCTCATCGATTAATACCTCTTAATATTTAACACTGTATCAAACATCTCATCCGCAGTACGAATCAGTCTGGCTGATGCATCAAAACTTTTTTGTAATTCAATCATCTTGGTGGTTTCTTCATCCAATGAAACACCACTGATACTCTCTCTAATATTAGCCAACTGATCTACAATCCCTTTTTGATGTTCCGAAGACATATTGGCTTTATTCACTGTAACGGCAACTTTACCAACAATGGCAGTGTAAAAATCATCCATCGAAGCCGTTCCATCATTTAAAACTTTTTTATTTTGAATACTAGCAATGCTATTTGCAATTCTGTTGTCACCAGGACCATTACTACTTTGCCCTGCAACGATTCGATTTACATCATTCTCAACCGAATCGTTCAACTTTAAATTTGCAGCGGCATTGCTTTTTGATTGCAGTAGATCAAAGAACAAAACTCCATTCTGACCACGTCGGTCTTTACCATTGATGTGTTGTGAGTTTACCTCGCGATTTAAGGTAAAAGCTACGTCATCCAATTGATCCAAAAGACCCTCGATGTATTCATCGCGAACCTCAAGGGCTGCACCAATTCTTCCCCCAGACAACTGCTTCGTAATGTCCACAGGAGAAGTGGTTTCAGAGGCTTTAAACATCACCTTTACGGTGCCATGTCTATGGCCCTCAAATTTATTACTAGGTTGCGCAAAAATCTCCGCATGGCTAAAACCTGAAACAATGGTGGCGTTTGAGCCTGCCATTACAGACACCTGACCTAATTCATTTTCCGCGTATTTAATATCTACTTTTTCACCAAGTTGCTTTAACAACAAATCTCGACGATCTCTCTCGTCGTTGGCATTACGTCCCTGGATCTCTACTTGTGAGATTTTCTCGTTTAAACTAGCAATTTCTTTAGCCATAGAGTTTATTAGGGAAACTTCATTTTCAATCTGATGATCAATATCAATTTGCACATCGATCAACTGATTATTAACTCGTCTAAAATCATTCACCAATGACTTCGCCGTTTCTTTCACTAAAGTTCTGGAGGCTGCACTCTCAGGAGCATTTGCCAACTCACGGAAGGAATTAAAGAAATCACCAATGAATTGATTTAAACCTTTATTCAGCTGCTCATTAAAAACTTGTTCAACACGAGTCATATTCTCAGAGCGACTTTCCTGGAAACCTAGCTTCTCGGTTTCTCCTTGAATTTGTTTTTCTAGATATTCATTCTTAATGGATCGTACAGCTGCAACGGTAGCACCAGTACCTATTTGCACTCTTCCCTGTCCTGTGGGAGGCGTAGAAGTTTGCTCTACCCTTTGGCGAGAATAACCTTCTGTGCTTTTGTTTGCGATATTATGAGAAACCGTCTGCAAACCCATTTGACTGGTTTGCAGGGATCGCTTCCCCATTCCTAATATCGCATTAAGTTTAGACATCCTGTCTCCTTAGGCCATCCTAGCCCAATATCACTTAAGCTTCGCGGTGAACCAAATGCTTCGTTTGGTTCGTATCTTTTTTCTTACCGCCAGCTTGGTAAGTCTGTTTTGGTGCCAAAGCATCTTTGATTCGATCAATGGTTCCACCAATGGTCGAAAGAGCGGCTTCAGCTAAAATTTCATTTTCGTGATTTAATCTCTTAATTTCTGCAAACAGATTTTCTAATGAGCTTTTGTGTTGAATTAATTTTGAGCGGTATGGCTCTGGAAGTTTCGTCGCAATCTCTAACAACTTTGGAGATTCACTTCTTAAACGCAAATCATTAGCTAAATTAGAACAAAGATTTAATCTTTCTTCTTCTTTTGCTTCAGCAGCTCTCAACAAACCATCTTTTAATACAGCACTTTTGTTAATGTTATTCACATCACTCTGAATCAGGTAATCATTTTCTGATTGCAATAAATGACAAAGGCTGGAGTAAATCTTAGTCTGTTCTGCTAAATTTTCTTGGAGTAATCCAATTTGTCTAAAGTTCTGCACCTTTTCTTCCTTCCATGGTAGAAAACTGTTTTTTTAAAAAATCCTATTCTTGAGTAGCTGCAAGACTTAACTCGTCTTCCAACATACGATCAGCAATTGCTTCGGCGTTAACTTTGTACTCACCTTTTTCAATAAGAGCGCGGAACTTTGCTACCTTCTCTGCGTCAACATCAGGAGATTGATTGGCTAGTTCTTTTACTCGAGCCATCTCTTTCGCCTTCTCAGAAATATTTACCTTTGCAGAGGAATCCAACATTCCTTGTGAAATTTTGCTTGCTGAAGGATTCGCAGAATCTCCCGATTTTGTGACACGGTCTTTTGCTCCTAAACCCTGAGCTATACCTTGATTGATACTGTTCGAATTAATTTTCATAACGATCCTCCATGATAGTTATTCACTATTCATTGTAACATACTGATACGCGGAAACCTTGAAAAACAGCGTTTTATCTAGGTTTAGGCCAAATAATTTGACTCTTGTCTAGGTTAGAAGTCAAAAAATTATTGGAGATATACTGCGCCGTTTTAGTATTATTCGACGAACTAGACTAGCCCCGACCAGGGCCTAGCCTAAAGGAAATTCATACTTCATCAATAAGCTTGGTAAGTAAAAAGATTAGTTTCTTGAATACGACCCTATTTGATTATCAAGACTGAATTTTAAGAACAAGAACTCACTAGATTAATCAAAGCTGCCTGAATTGAGTCTTAATGTGCATGGAAATAAAAAATAAAAAATAAAAAATAAAAAATAAAAAATAAAAAATAAAAAACCGTTCGCAGCTAGCTTCTAAAACTGCAAGACCAATCTTTTAAGATGGAATTTTTATTAAAAATAAGCTGCCATGCTCTTCTATGCCATCTTTCTTCTCGGTTGAAAAAATCTCTAACTCAGCACCTAGTTCAATGACAAATGAGTTTACGATCATCAGACCAAAACCTGTTCCCAGCTCACCAGATTCGCCGATGGTAGAACGAAGCTTGCCTTTTTCTTTAAGCTCCTGAAGAGCTTCTTCGTTCATTCCAACACCTGTATCACGAACACCGATTTGAACCTCACCAGGTAACTTATTTGCGATAATTTCAATCTCACCACCAACGGGTGTAAACTTAATAGCATTGGAAACTAAATTGGATAAAATTTGATTTAAAAACACATCCTTGGACACTTCAAAATCAAAATTACTTTTGTAGGCTTTTGAAAATGTTATTTTTTTATTTTCAAACTTATCTTCAAAAACTAGTAGCATATGTTCATAACACTCATCCATACTACATTTTTCTAATCGTCTATTTTCAATAACAATTTCGTCTGAATGTAGCTCTCTAACTTTTTTAGAAATATTAGCGACAATGTCTATCGCCTTGCTTGCTTTTTTAATCCTCTTCTCAACAGCTTCATTGCAATCTTCTCTACGAAGACTTGCTGACAACTGATAATCAGCAACCGACAGTGGGTTACTTATATCGTGAACTAATACTCTTAGTAAGTTTTGAATTTTATTGTTTTTTACTTCCAGTCGCTGTTTCGTCTGTTCTTCCACGTACATATAAATTGCTACCGCAGAAAAAGCGATAAAGAAATATCCTAAAAGTAAAAACACTTGTGAAATCACATGCCCAAAAGGACTAAGCAAGTCAGGAAATGGATAACCCATAATTTTTAAAACTAAAAAGCCAAGAGTAGTTAAAAGCGACAATCCGCCGAATACATACAAACCCTTTCGACCACCTACGATACCACCTAGCATGGGATGGACTGTAAGCCAGATTATAGTTTCACTTTCAAAGCCACCAGAATAAAAGCTAAAGGTAGCCTGATGAATTACTCCCGGTACTAGAGCAAAAAATAGTGGCCAAAAAACCTTATCAAAAATTTTCCACAACAATGGACTTAACAGGTGAATGATTGAACACAAAACTCCTGCCCAAACAGGAACAGAACTTTCCATTTCAAATTTGGCCACAAAGGCATAGGCCCACATCAACAGACTAGTGCTTAGTACAACCACCAAATGCCTGTGAAGCTCTTGCTGAACTTTTTGCGAATTGGTTTTCCTACCTTCCGCAAGAAAGTTAAATACGTAAAAATAAGCCGACCTCAAATAATTCACTTCAGTTCCATCGGAATCCAACATTTGATTCCGAAATCAAAATAAAAACTCTAGCATTTTTTAACAATCTATTAATGTTACAATGCGCGCTAAAAGCTCAAGCTTGGAGGAATTTCCAATTGAATTAAATATTATTTATATGTTTTTTGAGGCTTTTTTGATTTCTTCGCCAATACAGATTTTAATTTAGAATGATTTCTTAAAATAAGAAATTAAGCAGAATTTTTAAAAAAATTATTGAGATTAAGCCCTTTACAAAACCTGAACAAGATCTGCTCAAAAGTTTATACAGATAAGAAGACTAGGCCGAATGTAATTTTGCACGAATCGCAAGATCTATACTCACACCAGGCTCTGTATTTAACAGTAAACTACCTGCAGCTAAGTCCATACCACCTTGCAAATCTGGTTTTTTAGGAAGCTTCCAAAGACTTTCAAAGGAGCCATGATTTAATAGTAGCTTTCCACCACTTGAATTTTCCTCTGGAAACCAAGCCGATACTTTTCCTGACCAGGGCAGCTCTAAAGCGCTTTGTGGTTTTGAGGATTCAATTTTATAATGCATTTGCTTGTTACTAGGTTCTTGGTTTTGTTGAACCTTAAACATTCCATTGGCATCTCTTGGAGCCGTCTGAGGAGGCATTGCAATTCCCATATGTTGAAGCATCTGTTTCTCTATGAGTTTTGCCAAACCAACTCCACCACGAGTAACCCAAGACTTTACATACTCAGAGTCAAGTTGTTGGGTATATATTTGATCGGCCATGGAGTCTTTAACCAAACCACCTTTTTGCACAGAGTTTCTCATTGCCTTAACCATTTCTCCTAAGAAATGCTTTTCGTACATTTGAGACGCTTGTTGTAATTGTGCCCTTGGGTCCATAGCTCTTGGTCTCAAACTTTTGGTTTGAGATTTTTCTAGTGGCACCATATTGGGTTTGTTTTGGTTCGAAATTTTCATGATAAGTCTTTAATAAAGATTGGGGAAGTGAGCCAAAGTCTCGCGCATCCTACGCTATCACTCTGTATGGGCATTGCCATTCCTTGGCTTTGCATCAATCGTCTCCTGCAAGAAACAAAAATCATAAACAGTCCATCCATGGTCTTAGATCCTCGACTCATCCTCCCCCGGATTTCTAACACTTCCATGTGTTAAAAATAATTCTATTCAATTTTTATATCTCAAAGTCCTAGGACTTAAAGAATTTCTAGTTCCGCTTGTAGAGCTCCAGCAGCTTTGATCGATTGAAGAATCGTGATCAACTCTTTTGGCTCCACACCAAGGGCGTTCATTGCATCTACAATATCACCCACACTCGCACCCTTATCCATTAATACCGTTCTCGGGCTTCTACCTTTGCTTTTTTTGTCGCCGACATCCAAACTTATATCACCATGAGAAATTGCGACTTTAGAGATACGAACTTTCTCTCCTATTACTACTGTACCAGTTTTTTCATTGACTATAACTTTAGCAATTAGATCTGGACTGATTTCTAAACTCTCGACTAGGGAAAGAAGTTCCACTGCATTACCTTCATAGGTAGCTGGTACAACAATATCTACTGTTGCAGAGTCTTTTGCACTTGCATACTTTCCGCCAAGGTCACCATTAATTCTACGAACTACACGCATCGCTGTTGTAAAATCAGGATTGTGTAAAGTTACGCGAAACATTTTTCTACTTGAAAAATCTTCGGCAAAGTCTTTTTCAATAATGGCACCATTAGGAATTCTTCCTGCAGTTTTGTGATCGCCTCCAATCAAAATATTTCCTTGGGCGACCGCATAGATATTTCCATTTGCCGCTCGTAAAGGAGACTGAACCAATACTCCACCTTCTAAACTTGTAGCATCACCAATGGAGCTAACTTGAATATCCATTGGATTACCTGCTCTTGCAAAAGGAGGAAGGGATGCGGTAATCAAAACTGCGGCTACATTTTTACTAGTAGCATCGGCTGTGCTAACTCCAAGAGTTTGTAACATCCTTTGTAAACTCTTTGAGGTATAATCCGTTTTACCGTCACCTGAACCTTTTAATCCAACCACGATTCCATAACCAACCAACTGGTTTTCACGAACCCCACGAATGCTAGCCATGTCTTTTAGACGAACACTATAAGCATCCAATGCAATTAAACTAAAAGTAAGAAATAAACCTAAAATCTTCAATGTGCTTCCTTCCTAGATAGCGCCATCCAAATTCATTATAACTGCAGTAACTAAAATAATCACTTGGACTAAAATGTAGTTTTTCATAGTTTTAGACTCCTTCTTAAACTAACGATGTCAAATTTTCCGTCTAATACCTTGTCTGACTCAACTCGACTATCGGCTACGTCAGCTGGTTTCACTATACCGGTAACAATTACTTTGTACTCAGTACGATCAATCATAAAATCTTTACTTCCACGAATACGGTAAGAACCATCAGGGAAAGTTTCTACGATTCGGCTTGGAACTTCTTTCACTGCTAATTCTTCTTTTTTAGCATCTTTGCCACCCGCTGCTGCTGGAGCATTGGGTTGTGCCGAGGAATTCCCTTGGCTACCAGGCTTCTTCTTAGCTGCTGCTGCCACTCTGGCCGCTCTAGCTCTTTGCGCTTGAATCAACTTTTGAATAACATCCACTTTGGTATTCAACTGCCTCTGCGCTGTCCCGGTAATTTCAACATTAATAATATCTCCAACAAGTCGTTGGTTATTTTGCGCAAATAGGTAAGAAGTTTGACCTTCATCTACCCACAAGGAACCTGCTTCATCATTAATTTTGTTTTCCGCTTCAAGCTTTGCTTGAGTCATTCGCTTGTATCGTCTTGGCACTCCTTGATAAGCATAGTTTTCATTTCCGGAGTAGCTCGGTGGCCTATTTTTTTCTTGTGCCGGCTGAGCACTACTCTTGCCATTAATCATGGCCTTCAGCTTATGGCCAAAGTTAGCACAAGCTGTTAGTTGAAGACTTAAAATGCAGAGTAAGAATAGCTTGATCATTGAATGATAACCTCGTGTGCTTTCGAGATTTCTCCCACAATTACCTTTCTTGAACTACGATTTAAAATTGAAACTCTATCGCCAATAAAACCTGCTTCTTGCGCGACACCCTTTAAACGCATTTCCATATTGTTTTTTCGGATTACTATATCTACCAAGTCACCACGCTCAACGGCTTTTTCTTTTTCTAAATTAGATAACCATAAAATCGAACCAGATAAAGCCATTCTTTTGGCTTTGGCTCCCAACAATTCTTTTTTAGTTGGAATGTCTTTTCTTACAAAGTTCATCTCTCTTTTTTCAAATAAAATGTCTGAATCATTGATTCTTTCACCAGGAGCAATGTTTCTTCTGGCCACTGGGAGAACTTTGTAAGTTCGCATTCTTCCAGAGATATAATGAGTTTCAGCCTCTGAATTACCCAGGCGATAAACTCTCAAAGGAATTTGAAAATTTCCTTTGAGAAGTTGATCCGGAATCTCTAAATCCCAATTACTGATTTTAGTTTTCTCGGCTTTCGGTAAACGTAAAGCACTAATTTCAAAACTACATTCTTTGCAAAAAGCTTGATTGTGTTTTTTTAATAGTTTCGTAAGCTTTGCTTCTGTCCAATGCGGAGAGTTCAGATACACTTCCAAAACTTTCGGCATTTTTAAAACAAGGTTAAAATCTTTTCCTGCTTCTGTTTCAAAGTTTTTCACATAAGACAAACTTCTTCGTAGCAAATCCGTCAGAGCAAGGTCAGAAATTTTTCTAACTTCCCCTTCTTTTAAATCAGCAGCCACCAATAGACTCGATAATTGCTTTGTACTTTTTTCTGTAAAGCCATCAATTTCTGCGATGTCATTAAAGTAGACATTACCAGCTTTATTGACTAGGCCTTCCTTGATTTCGATTCTTTGGTTTGCCCATGCTATGTTTGTTAGTACAAGAAGAGTTAAAAGATACTTCATTCATTACCTCATATTATTAATTGCTTGAAGCATCTGATCAGCCGCTTGCACTGCCTTTGAGTTAATCTCATAAGAGCGTTGGGTTTTGATCATGTTTACCATCTCGTCCACAATATTTACATTACTTCCCTCAAGATGACCTTGAGCAATTTCTCCAAAACTATTCAAGCCAGGAATTCCCTGTTGAGGAGCTCCACTAGCTGGGGTATTTGCATAAAGATTTTTTCCTAAGGATTTCAATCCAGCTGGATTGATGAAATTAACCAGCTCAATTTGTCCAACATTTTGTCTCTCACCATTGGCCAAGGAAATCTCCACCACTCCGCGATTGGATATTCCAATGCCAGTAGCTTCTGGTGGAATTACTATTTGTGGTTGTAAAATGTGACCGTTTTTATCGGCCAGAATTCCATTGGCATCTTTAGTAAACGCGCCATCTCTTGTATAGGCGATGCCGTTGTCAGTTTGCACCGTAAAGAAACCTTTTCCTTCAATCATTAAATCTAAAGGACGATTAGTAATATTCGCAGAACCTACGCCAAAGTCTTTTCTAATGGCAGCAGTTTTAACACCCAATCCAGATTGTACTCCCAAAGGACTAATGGCATTATCCCCAGTCGCAGCACCTGGTTCTTTAATGGTTTGATACATTAGGTCCTCAAATTCAGCCCTTTGTTTTTTATAGCCGTTGGTTCCTAGGTTAGCCATATTATTGGCTGTAACATCCATTTGCGTCTGCTGTGCTTGCATGCCCGTAGCGGCGGTATTGAGAGCTTTTAACATAATTTACTCCTAAAATTTAGGTACATCATTTACCAGTTTACCGTTCATCTGATCATAAGCTTGTATGGCTTTTTGCAAGCTTTCAAACGTTCGAGTGGTCTTAATCATTTCCGTCATTTCTTCGACCACATTTACGTTACTCATCTCTAAAGAACCTTGCATGATGGAAGCCTGTGGCGTGTCGTTTTGCTCAGATTCCATAGATTCTTTCAGTATATACATAGACTGACCAACCTTGCGTAATGCCTGAGGTTGATTGAAGCCCGTTAGTTTTAAAGTTTGCAATGGTGTGTTGCCTTGGATAATTAATCCATTACCGGCGACCGAAATTGGCCCTGGATTTGGAATTCGAATGCTCCTCGCTTCCACATCACCTGCTGCATTGGATAAAACAGGATAACCTTGCTTTGTGGTTAAAACCCCTTCTTGATTCACGACGAAAGACCCGTTTCTAGTGAAACGAACTCCTTGTGGAGTTGCGATTTCAAAAAAAGTTCCTTTACCATTGATTGCTAAGTCTAGAGGATTTCCAGTAGGTCTTAAACTTCCCTGAGAAAAATCAGTAAAAGTACCCGCTCCATCTACATAAGCCTTATCGCCACCTTGCATATGATAGAAGCTTTCAATACTAGCTGGGACCTTTGGAACTTGAATCACATCGGGAGATTTTTCATAGGCCGTTAAATACTCTTTAAATACTTGTCGGTCTTTTTTGAACGCAGGAGTGTTGGCGTTCGCTAAATTATTGGCGATCGTGTCCATTTTATTTTGTTGAGCGATGGCTCCGCTCACAGCTGTATAGATTCCCTTAGTACTCATAAAAGAATTTCTCCCAATCCTTTTAGGAGCAAATACTGTACCGTTTTAATACAGGGCTTTGGTTGGATGTTTTTTCTCGACTAAAGATTTGAAAATTAGACCTAAGAACAGCTCGATGTCGTCAAAAGAATGACAGTGTGTGCATATTTTGACTTATGTAGGCAATTTACTTAACGGCGATAAACACAACGAAATCCAGTGACACTGTTTCCAGAAGTAGTTGAGCCGTAATTGTTAACTCGAAAAATACCCTATCGCGCAAGGTGCCCCGCAACTATTCGAATCAAAAAATTTTTGTAATCTCAAGCGCCTTATAAAAAGAAAAACAAACAAGACCAAAGGGAAGCTTTCACTGATTTACCTGGTCGTATAAACTAATGAGCCGTGCTGCAACTATACAAAAGGTTGATATAAGTTTGTGAAAACCTGGCTTTCTAAAAATACTTAAGCAATACTGGTTCTAGTATGTTACGTCTTGCAATGATCAGCTTATTTCTATTCTCTTCGGCAAAATCAATGGCCGCAATATCAAGTTCAGAACTTGAGCTCGATCAAAAACCCATCTTTAGTAAACACAAACCTTTGGCTTTGGCAAAAAAAGAAGACGCGAGTGCTTTTTCTGATGTGCCTATTACTTACAATCGGGAAGTACAAAAATGGGTTAAATACTTTCAAGGTCGTGGAAGAACTTGGTTTAAAACATGGCTAGAAAGAAGTAATCGTCACAAAGCTTTGATTCATGGAAAGTTAAGTGAAGCAGGCTTACCAAAAGATTTAATATACCTTGCCATGATTGAAAGTGGATTTTCTTTTCGAGCTGTATCTCACGCTTCTGCCGTGGGCCCTTGGCAGTTTATCGCTCCTACCGCAAAACAATACGGTTTGGAAATTAACCATTGGAAAGACGAAAGAAGAGATTTTAATAAAAGTACAGATGCTGCCATCAAATATTTGAAACGTCTCTATAAAGAATTTGGAAATTGGTATTTAGTGGGAGCTGCTTATAACACTGGAGAAGGCCGAGTTCGTCGACAAATCAAAAGGTATAAAACAAATAGCTTTTGGGTACTTAGTCGTAAGCGAGCTTTTGTTGAAGAGACTAAAAACTATATTCCAAAATTTATTGCAGCACTTTTAATTGCCAAAGCTCCACACCTTTATGGTTTTGATAATCTAAATCCTCATTATGAAATCCCAACGGACCAGGTATTGGTCCCACCAGGAACGGATTTAAAAGAAATTGCGAGGCATTTGAAAGTTACCCTAAGAGCAATGAAAGAAATGAATCCAGAACTATTGCATGCAAGAATCCCAAACAATGTGAGTCCACAAGTGATTCGTGTTCCTAAGGGAGCTGCTAATAAAGTTAGCCAGTTCACTGCACAAATGTATCCATAAGCAAAACACAATATTCCTTGATGCAATGCTCAGAAACTTAAATTAACTTAAAATCCGAAACCCTGGACCTTTGTCCCTTTTTTTCAGGCTTTTCCTAGTAAATGAATTTTTTCTATCTGATTCTATAGACCTAGGACCGGAGGAAATTTATGCAAGGATTGGCATCTACGTTTATCTTCACACTTTTTGTAAGTATCTCAGCTTGGGCAGTTCCTTACACTCCAATTGTACAGATGTCACCAGGAGCAATGTGTAACTCAGAAGACCCTGATTGGAAGGAATATCGGTATCCAGAAAAAATTGATTACTGTAAAAGAAAGGTTTCGAGTCGACTAAAAGTTTGGTTGTACGAAAGATACGGAATCCCTAGAAACTGTCGCTCTTACTATACCATTGATCATATTGTTCCCTTGTCTTTAGGAGGAAACAATCGTGTAGAAAACCTTTGGCCAGAACACAAAAGCATTAAAGCAACGAGGCAAAATCTAGAGTTTGAACTATATCAGTTACTGCGTGACGGTAGAATCAGCCAGAGAGATGCTGTAAATACCGTACTAAGAGCAAAGTTTAGGCCGAAACTTCCCAAAAACTTTGTGCCATCACCAAATTGCCCTAATTAGTCGATCTTCGACTTTTATATATCACAAGGTCGATTTCTTCGGCCTTTTTTTATTTCCGCTTTTCCATTGCCAAGAGTTTTTGCCTTTGTTAGCTTCTCGTTTATGGCAATTCGTGTACTTAAATATGGCGGCTCAAGTTTAGCAAATACTGATTTCATTAAATCCATCGCAGCACAAATCAAAAAAGATAAAGCAGCAGGAGATGAGATTGTTTTAGTTGTAAGTGCAATGGGTTCTTCCACTAACGAGCTAATCGATAAAGCCGCAAGCATTAGTCGCCATCCAGATCGCAGAGAGTTAGACATGCTAATCTCTACTGGCGAAAGAGTCTCTATGTCTTTAATGAGTATGGCATTAAATGATATCGGTGTTAAAGCCATTAGTTTTACGGGAAGCCAAGCAGGTATCTTGACCACAAACTCTCACACTGGCGCTAACATCATTGAAGTAAAAGCCTTTCGGGTTAAAGAAGCATTAGAACAGGGCAAGGTTGTCGTACTGGCGGGCTTTCAAGGGGTGTGCCCAGAAACTAAGGAAATTACAACTTTAGGTAGAGGTGGTACCGACACCACGGCGGTTGCCATGGCTGATTTTTTAAATGCCGGCACTTGTGAAATGTACAAAGATGTGGACGGTGTTTTCAACGCCGACCCTAAGCTTTATGACAAAGCAAAAAAAATGAATCAACTTTCTTATAATCAGCTTTTAAGTATGTGCGAGGCTGGAGCTAAAGTGGTTCACCCTAAAGCGGTTAAACTTGCCAAAGAAAAAGGTATCAAACTTTTAGTAAAAAAGGCTCACGACGAGAATTCGGCCGGAAGCCTGATCTCTGCAAATTCTCATGCGTCTCAACAAGCATTTGCCCTTAACCACTCCCCTTGTGTTTATGAGTTTCAATGGCTCAACAAAAATTCGGAAAGCAACGATCATATACATTCAGAATTGCAAAAACATTTACTAGCTTGGAATTTTCCTGACTTGCAAATTTTAGATATATACCAAGATAAAGATCAGCAAAAGTTTTTACTAAGAGGAACTGACAGTAACTTAGATTTTTTTGTTCGTGCATTAGCCGATGATTCTAAAATCAAACTTTTAAGATCTGATTTATCAGAGCTTTCTCTAAGTTTTTCTACACCACAAAATTTGCAAGATACTAAGTTTGTCGGGCTTTATCGCTATAGAAAATCGGCCTTAGATCATTACTTCGTGATTGAAAGAAATTACACTCAAAACATCATTGATAAGCACTTGATTCAATATTTGAACTGAGTCACAGAAGTTCCTTGATTCAATATTAACTTTTTTAAATAAGCAGATTTTCATTTGATCTTATTCACTAGTTTTCAATAGAAAACTAAAAAACACCTGCTATAACGAGGAATGATTTTTTTTCAAAACTCTAAGTGACTGAATCTACGCAGCTATTTTTCCTAAAAATTAATAATCGTCCAAATCCTTTACAAGTCTATGTTTATTACCTGGCCTCTAATTTTATTCGCTTTGTAAATAAATCTCCGTTAAGACTGAATCTAGTGGAAAATTTTTGATTTGGGAGGATCAATGAGAATATTGAAGAGCATACTTTTATTAAGCTTAATTGCTTGTGGTGATTCAAACACGAGTGATCCTAATGCAGACATTCCTGGTTATGTTGGTAGTGGAAAACTATCTAGCATAAAAACTCATACGGTTGCTGGTACTAATGAAGACTTTGAATCCTTAAAAGCCTATTTTGAAGCCCGAGAAGATTTGAATTCTTACACCGGCTATAAAGGCTATAAAGCTGAAAACAATTATGAAGACTGTGAATTTGACAGATCTAGATCTATATCAGAGGATTTATCCAGTAAAACTAAAACTGTGTCCTTAAAAGGCGATGGTTGTCCAGTTTTAACTACCATTAACAATTCTCTAAAGATCTCAAAAGATAAGCCTCTTGAGGAAGAGTTAACTAAAATCCAAAGCATTAAAACTGAGCAAAACGGTTTCGGTTCTATCATCGTTCAAAAATTAGATTTAGTTTCTAATAGCCCGTTTATGGCAATTAAAATTAAATCTAAATTTAATGGCGATATGATATCGAAGAAAACTGATGATGACTCAGAAGACTCGATGTATGGAAACGTCTTAGGTATTTATAATGAAGACATTATGTTTCAAGATAGGTCTAGAGGACTTTTTGATATAGGTCTTTATGGGGATAAGAATGAGGACGATACTACTATCACTATAAAGATAAGCCTGGAAAGAGACGGTAAAAAAGCTTTAACTTTTCTCTATAGCAAAAAAGTTTCAACAGCTGCAGATGAAAGTGGTGATAAAAAAGAAGTAACCGATTACGAAAGAGCCCAAATAAACGGACTTAAAATTGCGGTGGAAGAAGCCAAAGAAATTTTGGAATTTCTTGAAGAATATTTAGATGATGTAATGTTTTAATTATTTTATAAAACAAAGGCCTACAATTTCTTGCAGGCCTTTTTTACTTTTACTTTTCAATTCAATTTAATGCTTCTTCTTAGACTTAGTTGTTTTCTTAGCAGGAGCCTCTGTAGTAGCTGCTTCTGCTTTTTCAGCTAATTTTTCAGCCTGAGTCTCCTTTGCTGGAGCAATATTACAAACCTCTAAAATTTGTTGATGAAGCTTTTCTGGAATCTCTGGATTTTCTTTCATATATTTACGAACGTTATCACGACCTTGTCCTAAACGCTCACCATTCATCGAGTACCAAGCTCCTGATTTTTCAATCAAGTTTTTTGCTACAGCAATGTCAATGATTTCACCATAGGTGTTAATCCCTTCTCCGTACATAAGATCAAATTCAATCTTAGCAAAAGGAGGTGCCATCTTGTTTTTTACCACTTTCACAGCCGTTCGGTTACCAACAATTTCATCACCATTTTTTAGAGCGCCAATACGACGTACATCTAAACGAACAGAGCTGTAAAACTTAAGCGCATTACCACCAGTCGTTGTTTCTGGGCTACCAAACATCACACCGATTTTCATACGAATTTGGTTAATGAAAATAACGATTGTGTTAGAGCGGTTAATCACAGCTGTTAACTTACGCAATGCTTGTGACATCAAACGAGCTTGAAGACCCATATGAGAGTCACCCATATCACCTTCGATCTCTGCTCTTGGTGTTAATGCCGCAACAGAATCCACCACCAAAATATCTACCGCACCAGAGCGCACTAGAGTTTCAGTGATTTCTAGAGCATCTTCACCAGTGTCAGGTTGAGAGATTAAAAGTTCCTCAGTGTTTACACCTAACTTACGAGCGTAGCTTGTATCCAATGCGTGCTCGGCATCAACGAAAGCCGCAGTTCCGCCAGCTTTTTGAGCTTGAGCAATTGTGCTTAATGCTAAAGTTGTTTTACCAGAACTTTCTGGTCCATAAATTTCTGTGATTCTACCTTTTGGCAAACCACCAATTCCAAGGCCGATATCTAAACCTAAAGAACCCGTACTAACGTGAGGATAAACCTTTGGTCCTTCCTCTCCACCTAATTTCATGATGGAACCTTTACCGAATTGTTTTTCGATAGAAGCTACCGCTAGCTCTAATGCTTTTTGCTTGTCTGGGTTCGCGTTTACAGTTTTTGTAGCCATTGATTTCTCCTTAAGTATTTTTTCGGTCTTCCAAGTTCCCCTAATATCAAACTTGGCTTTCCGGTAAATGATTTATTTTATATGCAAAAACAGTTTATTTTTTATAATTTTTAAGCAGTTTCAGATCTTATAGCGTCTTTTATGAGGCTTGAACATCTTTAGCGAACTGCTCCAATAAGATTTCCCATACATAGTCTTTTGCTGAATTTTGCACCACATTTCGGTCACCCTCGAAGTGCTTTTTATAGCTAATGGATACGCCAGGGCCTACCAAAGAAAAGCACACAGTTCCCACTGGCTTTTCGGGACTTCCCCCGCCAGGTCCAGCAACGCCTGTGATACTTACTGCCCAGGTGGATTCAGTGAGATTTCGAATTCCTGTTGCCATAGAAATAGCCACTGGTTCACTCACAGCTCCAAAACAATCCAACTGATGTTTGGGAACCCCTAAAGCATCCATTTTTAAAGAATTTGCATAGGATACGACAGATCCTAAAAAGATTTTTGATACACCCGACTTCTCACACAGACTAGCCGAAACCAGGCCTCCTGTACAACTTTCCGCGAAAGATAAAGTCCAATTTCGCTGCGCACAAACCTCAATCACTCGATCCATCATATTTACCATCTATTAATCTCCTCAGGCTTGCCTTTAATTTAAGCTTATTTCAATTTCGCTAAAGTCTTTTTATTCTTTGCATTTTTATAAACTAGGGCCTCAAAAAAACACAAGCTACTTGGCAGACACTAGATTTGCAATCCTTGTTCACAAAATAAACCAGCTATACGAAAGTATAAATCCGAAAAATAAACACGAAAAGGAAAAAACGGAAAAATGCGGATCTAGTAGCTTGGATCGCAAGTATGCCTCCTAAGATCCTTGAAGCATTCTCGAGTATCAGAACATTGAAAGCTAGATTAAAAAACTTAAGAAGATCAAAGATAATCTAAATCAATGGCCAATATTCCCAAGGGTTTTATTTTCTTCGTTCCCTATCTTTTTTAATCTAAACAAAAAATCCTTCGAAACTCCTTTTCGAAAACTTCTTTTTTACTCTAAACGATCCGTATGCTTCGCAGCCAAAGAACCTAATTCCAGAAATCATTAAACTTCAAAGCAAGCCATTAAAATAAAAGTTAAAAAAAATCTGAATGGAAAAATCTTCCGCCGAGCCTCTCGACCAAATGACGGAACAAACAGAAAACTTTACTCAATGATTTTCTGAAAAGATATTCTAGAAGAAATAAAGGACGTTCATGGAATTAGACCACCTACTAAGGTACTGTATTGAAAAAGGCGCTAGTGATCTACATTTAAAGGTGGGTACCACTCCCTTTATGAGATTGCATGGTGAGCTCCTTCCACTTGCACCAAATATTCCACAACTTTCGAGAGAGTATATCGAAGATTTAGCGATAAAGATTTTGGACGAACGTCAAAGACATATGTTTGAAGAGTGCAAAGAGATCGATATTGCCTATGCAGTCCGAGGAATTGGTCGTTTTCGAATTAATATTTTTAGACAACGTGGGAGCGTGAGTATGGTAATTCGAACCATCTCCATTGATGTTCCTAGCCTTCGTCAACTTGGTCTTCCAGATGTTTTAAAAGACATTGCAAACAATGAAAGAGGCCTAATATTAATTACCGGAGTAACTGGTTCAGGAAAATCCACTACCATGGCCTCAATCATCTCTCAAATAAACAATACCAAACAAAAACACATCATCACCATAGAAGACCCTATTGAGTTTTTACTGCGGGATAATAAATGTATCATTTCGCAAAGAGAGTTGGGCGTTGACACTACTAGTTTTTCAAAGGCTTTGAAAGCAGCCATGAGACAAGACCCAGATGTAATTCTTATTGGTGAAATTCGTGACAAAGACACCATCGAAACAGCCCTCATGGCAGCGGAAACTGGTCACTTAGTGATTTCAACATTACACACGAAAGACACGAAAGAAACCATTAGTAGAATGTTGAGCTACTTCCCTTCTGGAAACCATTCTCATATTCGTAATCTATTGGCAGCCAATTTAAAAGCAATCATTTCATTGCGACTGGCAAAAAGAAAAGACAAAGCTGGTTTCGTGCCCGTTTCAGAAATTTTAATCAATAACAGTCGAATTTCAGACATGATTTTACAAGGTTCAAGCGCTGAACAGTTTAATGATGCCATTGAAGAATCTGCAATTACCTATAAAATGCAAACCTTCGACCAAAACTTGGTTGATCTAGTAAATGCCGATAAAATTTCTAGAGAAGAAGCATTTCGAATAACCAATAACCGTGCCGACTTCGAACTTCGCCTAAAAGGCTTAAACCCAAAGGGAGAGAAAGAGTGGCAAGAATATCATAAAGCGGAAGACGATGATACTGCTCATCATAAATCCCATCGAGATGAATGGGATAATATCCCTGAACTTGAGCTAGATCTAGAGTCCCTACCATCAGAATCAGAGTCTCAAGAGGATTCCTCAGAAAATAGTAATGCTAAAGGTTTTTTTAGATCTAAAAAATAGCTAAGTTTTATTAACATTTCTTTGTTAGTACTAGTTCTGGAGTATTCAGCGCATTTAAACCTTTCCTTGTGGATTTAAGCCTAAGCCCTTACTCATTGATTCAAACTGTTTTTTACAAAAAGCAGTCTTCATTTGTTTGGAAACGGCACAAGATTTACAAATTCATAAAATTGTTCTAAGCTGCCTATGCATTTAGAACGGAAATAAAATGAAAAAAGCCAGATACCCAAAACCCAATAAATCGGCATTTGATAAATGCATAGATTTCTTAGCGCAAAGGGATCACTCCGAATTGGAACTTCGAGAGAAACTTTTTGACCGTTCTTTTTCCGAGGAAGAAATAGAAGCAGCCATAGAGAAGCTTCACGATAGAAATTACCTTTTAGCGCCCGAGGTTTTGGCTGAAAAAGTAGCCAGTGCTCAATCTCGTCGTGGAAAAGGAAATCGGTACATACAAAATTATTTAAAGAAGAAAGGCCTACCTGAACATCAGATTGATCTTGATCTAGAAGTTGAACAAGCCTTTGAGTTGGTTCGAAAAAAACATAAATGTGAGCCACCTTACGCCTATGATTTAAAAATCAAAATCCAGCGCTTCCTTGCCAATCGTGGATACTCCTACGAAGTAATTCAAAAGCTTGTACACCACAATGATCAAAGCTTTGAGGGCTTTTAGTTTTTAGCCAGAACTTAAGAAACATTAAAATTTTATTTAGAATTCTTTAGCTAGTCTCTCCTAAGTTTAGCAGAAACCACCCTAAGGTCTGGGAGCCAAAGTATAAAGGACCAGGTTTTCTAAGTTCATTTTTATATAAAGAGAAATTTTCCGATTAAGTAAGAGTAAGAATCGGAGAATTCAATGACGAAAGAATTTTTAAAATGGATCGGGCAAACTAGTGAATATTCAGTGGCAGCTTGTAATGTTAGCCATGATATAAACAACTCCCTAGCTATCTTAATGGGTTACTCAGAAAACCTTGAGTATATGCTAGAGACCGATAATTTAAATAAAAATGAGTTGAATGAAATCTGTGAAAAATTATTCTTTGTCATCGACAAATTGAATGCCGAATCTAGAAACATCGCAAGTGCTAGAAAAAAAGATGTCAGTGAAGAATCAACCCAAGATCTCAGTGAGTACTTTCATCGTTGGATGAAAATTCAAACTCCAAGGTTTAAAAGCCATGGTGTTATCCCTAGCTTCTCGGGGCAAAAAGAATTTTTGCACAGTTGTAATTGGGCACAGGTGAACTGGGGTTTTGCTGAGGTTTTTTCATGCTTGTTTCAAAACATTCAACTAGATAGCCCTGAAAAATATGAATTCTACACGGATTTTAATGATTCTGCATTTGTCATTAAGTTCAATGCCACTCCTGATTTTGGTGCCATTGAGTTACCTAAGGTTCTAGGAAAAGAAGTTCATTTAAATACAGAAAACGGCTTTACTGAGCTGCATTTCACTTGCTTTTGCCAGGAAGAAATCGCAAAATCAGCGGCGTGAATCTAGAAAGAAATCAACTGCTACAATGGTATAAAAAAAACTATCGCAAACTCCCCTGGAGAGAAACGACTGATCCTTATAAGATTTGGATTAGTGAAATCATGTGCCAACAAACCAGAGTAGCAGCAGTACTTTCCTATTATGCTAAGTTTTTAGAACGATTCCCAGATGTTCATACTCTAGCTGAAGCCAAAGAAGAAGATGTGTTAGAGCTTTGGACCGGTTTAGGATATTATAGTCGCGCAAGAAACATCCACAAAGCCGCCAAACTTTTTTCTAAAACTGGTTTTCCACAAAGTTATGTCGAGCTCATTGATTATCCTGGTCTTGGTGATTATACCAGTCGAGCTATCAGCAGCTTTGCATTTCAAGAAAAGGTTGGTGTTCTCGATGGAAACGTAATCCGCTTTTTATCGAGGTATTATGGCGCAGCAGAAGAGCATTGGACCACTGCTGGAAAGAGTAATCTCCAAGAAATAGCAGACCATTGGGCACAAGAGTCACCAGAAATAGTAAACCAAGCCATGATGGAGATTGGCGCCAACTTGTGTTTGGCTCAAAATCCTCATTGCCTTCTTTGTCCTTTACAAAAGACCTGCGTCGCAAAGCAACATCAAATTAGCGAATTTCTTCCTTTAAAAAAACCAAAGACCCAAAAAGAATTTTGGCACATCCATTTTTATATGATTCAACAAAATGGATTGTTTGGCTTAACAAAGGAGAATGATCTTCCTATTTTAAAAGCCCAGTTTTTACCACCAGCCTTTGGTAGGAAATTGAATCACAAACCAAAGATAGAAGGGGCTAAGAAGCATTTCGTCACTCATCACAATTTATTCGTTACTCACGAGAACATTGACCTCTCCCCTAGCAAGATGCAATCCTATCTAGAGGATAAGCGTATAAAATCAGAGGACATTTTGTGGGTAGAAGAAAAAGATTTGAAAAAGCATTGTCAAAGTTCCTTGGTACAGAAAATTTTATTTTCTTAAGCCTGGCCTTCCTTTGCGCATGTACAAGCACGAGCCCTAAAAACCCGAGCTATGAAGCAAAAAATGCAATTCCTGTGGATCATAAAAAATTAGAAGTCCAATCAAGTTTTTTAAGTGAGGTGAAGAGCTTTGAGCTTCCGGGAAACAACTTTGTATCTGACACACACGAAAAAGACGACCGACTCTTATTCTTTTCATCAGATCGTTTATCACACAAAAACTATCAGATCTATGAGCTTGATCTAGGCACTGGTAAAGAACGAAGGGTCACTCATCAGAATGGTCAAGCCTTCCAAGCAAGCTATCACCCGAACAACCAACATATTATATATGCAAGCACTACTGATTACGAAAAAGAAGACCTCTCTAAGCTTTTTGAAATAGATGAAGCCCAAAACCCTGAGCAGTCTTTGTATGTTTCCATGGACAGTTTAAAGTCGGACCTCTTTATTAGTAGATTAAACGGAAGTAATATCATCCGTGCTACCTTTATCGATACCGGTGAGCAATTCCCACAATATCACCCAAAAGACTATACCATTGTTTATCGTCTGGTTAGAAACAACTCTAGCTCCATCGAGGCCATGACTCGCTTTAGAAAGCCTCTTAAGGCATTGAGCGAACGCAATGGCACTAGATCCTTTTTACGGGTTTCTAAGACCGGTAAAGCCGTAGCTTGGCTAAACTACAGCCAGGACACAGGCTTTTCCTTAGAAACAATGGATTGGAAAAGTAAAAAGCTTGAAAGCTACCCAATTAAAAACCTAGAGGAAGTTAGGTCTCTTACCTGGATGGATGATGAGCGCATTTTAATTACCGGTCGTTTCGAAGATGATGATATGCCTCAACTCTACAGTCTTAAAAAAGATTCGAGCTGCATTACTCGATTGGCTCAGGCTGAACATGGACTTCAATCTGCTCACGTTCATAAAGATAGCATATATTTCACCGCTTTTACTGGTCAGCAATGGCAAATTTACGGTGCCAGACTAAACAAGAAACCAGATTGTAACTGACTTTAGGCCAGCTTAAGACTAGGTACTACTCGAATTAGTAAAAGCCTTGGTAAAATAAAGTTAATGAATCGCTGGATGACAATTATTCTTTTTAGTCTTGGATTGCAGGAGGCCAATGCCTTCGCTCCCACTCAATTGGAAAAAATTAGAGATCAATTCTCAAGTCCAAGGCATCATCTAGCTATTCGTAAAATTCCAGCTCAATGGGTTCTAGAAAACCAAAATCAAGAAGAAAACCTGATTGCTCATTTTCGTAATCAAGACTTACCGGATTTAATTTTAAGTATTCGAGTGGACGACTTGGACCGCTTCCCTAGTGAATCTCCAAATTTGAAAAAATATGTATCCTACTACACAAAAAAGTACCCTCGAGCTGGCCTGCAAATCCTAAATGACCCTATGAAATCGATCATGAACAACAATTATGCCTATATCTTCTCTAGGCACGAAAATCAGGATTTACAGTCGAGACAAAGTATTCTTTGGCACCCACAAAAGAAAGTTTTTATTTTTACTTGTAGTTCTAAGATTAAAAATCAAAGCAAAGCAAATCAGCTTTGCGACGAGATGATTAGCAAACTCCACTGGCAATAAATTTTAATTCAACCGCTTGCCAGATTTTGCGCAAGATTTTGAAGAGTCTGAAAAACTAGGGTACTTTGTCCTAAATATGGAAACCAAGTCTTTCACTCTAATTCCCTTTGTATACCGGTTCACAAGGTAGGCAACAAGAGCAAATGATGTCCCGCCATAAATAAATGGATGGGCCTTTGCTAAGTCAGGACTAATGTAGGCACTCAAAGTAGTTAATGAAAGAATTAAGAGAGCTCGATAAAAACCTTTTTCCGATTCAATATATTCTGCCCGTATCCCCAACCATCTCCCATTAATATTTATATATCGACTTAAGCTCTTTTGAAATTTAACAGTAAAATTAGCTTCCTTCATATAGAGACTAACCAATTCCATCGCCGTAAGAATCCGTGATGTAAAACTGTCTGGTGATCGACTATTCATTTCAGCGCTTTCTATCTGCGGGAGCAAAGAACTATATTCTCCCAGTGCCTCTTTGATTTCTTTTAGAAAACGATCTTCAATATCTATTCGTTTTTCAATCTCTAAATCCAAATTCAAAACTATCGCATACATAGCTAATTTCAAGCTTGAGTGAAAGATCTTTCCTTTAAGTAATTCTCGAAAATTTGATTCACTGCCTGCTCTTTCCAGGTCCACCATCACTCCTTGATCAAGGAATCTACGATAAATTTCTCTAAGGTCAATTTTTTCGAAATACTCTGACTCTTTCTCTGTAAAACCAAATCTGGCAAATTCATTTCCTGAAAACACCTGTTGAAACTTATCTTTCACTGCAACTTCAAAATAAAAAAAGGCATTGCTATTTGTAGACCAATTTGAAGAATTCGAATTTACATATTCATTATTTCTTATAGAAATCGCTTTTTGGGCCATTTCCAAAATGAATTCCTTTGTGATTTTCGGCAATGTTTTTTTTAAACTTACTATTACTTCGAATTTCTTCTAAATAGGCTGGAAGATCATCAACCTGAAAATTCTTGTAAACTCTATCCGGGTGAACTCGGTGCATGATTTTTTTTAACGATTTCTCTATAGAAGAGGAGACTTCATCATCAGGTACCAAATCTGAGCGAGTATTGGCTTGGGAAAATTTCTGATATAATGATAGTAGCTCTATAGCTTTATCTTTTTCATCTTGTGCAAAACAAATAACAGACGCTACACAAGTAATAAAAAATACTTTTACCAATCCATACATTAAATCTCTAAAAACATTCACAATTGTGTCCATGCCTGAATAATACCTAATTCTTTTGGCTAAGCAGAAATATACCAAATAAATTGTAAATTAAACTTAATTGAGAAAAGAATCGACACTTTAAAGTCCTCCTAGGAGGACTTAAGTTAAGCAAATCACTTTTACTCAAAACAAATGCCTTCCAACTACAAAAAATCCACCTTTTTAGGGTGGATTTTTTTAATCAAAAGAATAAATAGACCTAGTTTTTAAGAAAACAACTTTTTAAATACGCCAGTGATTTTAGACGTTAAATTTTCTTTCTTTGGTGCGGATTGCGCTTTTGACGAAGGCTTTCTGTTTTTAGAACTCACCTTCAACTTACCCTTCGAAGCGCTCTTCGCTTTTGAACTGCTCTTCTTCGTTGAACGTTTTTTATTGTTCGATTTAGAACGATTCGGATTCGGCTTTGAAGATTTTGGCTTATCAGAACGCTGCTGCTGATTACGCTCCTCAGGATTTGAGGATTTCTTCGCGTTTCGGTTTTGCTGATTGCCACCAGGACGTTTTTTATTGTTACGTCCTTTTTTCATATCACGTTTCTTACGATCTACAGCACGCTTTCTTTCTGAGAAAAACTCATCTTTAGGGCGTGGATCAAAAGCAACAAAGTCTTTAGCCATATCAGCATCTTCTAACCAACCAATTTCTACTTTGTGACCAATGTACTCTTGGATTCGAGACAATGCCTCTACGTCGCGATCGGAAGATAAAGAAAAGGCTTTTCCCTTAGCTCCAGCTCGTCCTGTTCGACCAATACGGTGAACGTAGTTTTCTGCATCATCAGGAAGATCAAAATTTACAACCAAATCTACACCTTGAACATCTAAACCTCGGGCCGCAACATCGGTTGCAACTAAGATATTAGCCTTTCCCTCTGTTTTAAAATGTTCTAATACACGATTTCTTTGGCGCTGGTTTAATAAACTGGAAATCCCTAAAGCCTCAAAACCATTCTTTTGTAAGAAAGTCGCAATTGGTTGCACTAAACGCTTAAGGTTCGTAAAAATAATTACCTGCTTGGCGTCTTCTTTTTTTATTAAGCTCAAAAGCACTTGTGCTTTTTCATCTTGTCCAACATGAAAGACTTCATCTTGTACGTTATCTGCTTTTAATTTTTCAGAACGTAAATGACATTCTACTGGCTCCGCGCCAAATTGGTAAGAAATGGTCAATACATCCAAATTCATGGTCGCACTAAAAAGCAAATACTGACGATCATCTGGAAGACGACGTAAAATGTATTTCATATCGTCTTGAAAACCCATATCAAACATTCGATCGGCTTCATCAAAAACCACAGCAACTACTTGTTTCAAATCTATGTGATGGCTTTTATAAAGATCAATCAATCGACCTGGAGTTGCGATTAAAATGTCTAGCGGGCTTTCTTTGATTTGTTTGGTCTGGATATTAATATCCTCACCACCCACTGCACTCACAACATTTAACTTTTGGTTCGCAGATAGTTTTGCTGCTTGGTCGGCAACCTGCTGAGCAAGTTCACGAGTTGGAACTAAACATAAAACAAAAGAACTGTCGCTCCAGTTTTTAAATGCGTGTTTTTTAAATTCTTCAGGTGCATTTTCATCACGAGAAACGAAAATTCTGTGAATCAATGGAATTAAAAATGCGGCGGTTTTACCCGTTCCTGTTTGTGCCAATCCGGAAATATCTTTTCCTTCGATGGCGTGGGGTAATACTAAATCTTGAATTGGGGTAGCTTCTGTATAGCCTAGGCCAGCGATATTCGCTTTTAAATCACTATGAATCCCAAAATCATTGTATAACACTTTTACCTCTTATCTTTATTTTAAACCTATGGAGTTTTCCTCAAAAAATTCTTTGAGAGCGGCAATAAAAAGTTCCTTTTGATCAAAGTGAACCCAATGCCTTGCCGCCGGTATTTCTACGCCTTTTACTTCAGGCTTTCTAGTTAACATACTTTTATAGATTTCAGCAGGAAATTCATCACTTAGCTCTCCGCGAATCAATAAAGTTGGCATCGCTAAAGACTCAAACTCTTGCCAACGATCTTTATTTCGCCCAAGTTTTACGCTTTCTCTGATTCCTTGCTTGTAAAATCTCCAATCAATTTGGCCATCTTTTTTTTGCTCAAGGTTTGCATAGAGGTATTCCCCTAGTACCATATCGTCAGCAAATTCATTTTCGATATGCGCTCTTGCCTGTTTTTTATCCGAAAAAGGAGTAGGAACTCTTGCAAACAGCTTGGCATTGTTTTCGTAGGATTCTGGGTTTGCCTCAGGACCCAAATCTTCTAAAACTAAGCTTTCTACTCGATTTGGGTACTTATAGGCAAAGTGGTTTGCATTTCTTGAACCCATTGAGTGACCAACTAAATTGACTTTATCCCAAGCCAAAGAGTCTAAAATTTTCTTCAAATCTTCTGCGTAATCTTCTGGGCCATAACCTGTGTCTGGTCGAAAACTTCGCCCGTGACCCCTCTGGTCATAAACTAAAATATGAAACTGCTTCTCAAACTCCCTTGCGATACTTCGCCAGTTGTTCGAAAAACCCATCAAACCGTGTAAAAATACTAATTTGGGGGCATCCGGATTTCCGGTGATGCGATAATTGAAATTATCAATAAAATCCATTACTTACCTCAAGGACCTGCTTATTTTGCAATACAAATGCAAAATACGCAAATGCCATGTTGACCCCCCACATCAGACTTGTCATAACTATAAGAACGATGCCGAATCACTTGAAGCTCAATGAGAATCATTGGATAGATAAAGACGCCTTAGACATTTGCAAAAATCTCAGTGAGGCTGGACATACCGCTTATTTGGTAGGCGGCTCTGTACGTGATTACTTAGCTGGAGTTCCACCAAAAGATTTCGACATTGCCACAGACGCACTTCCCAACCAGGTTAAAAAATTAATTTCTCGCGCTTATGTGATTGGGAAACGTTTTCGTCTGGTTTTAGTTCACCGCCATAATGTTCAATACGAAGTAGCAACATTTCGTAGAAACCCAACCCATGCGGAAGCGGATGACGAAGAAGTGCAAAATGACAATCTATTTGGCGAGCCGGAACAAGATGCAAAACGCCGCGACTTCACAATCAATGCGATGTTTTATGATCCAAAAACGAAACAAGTGATTGATTATGTGGATGGCCTAAAAGATATCGATGCTAGAGTTCTACGTATGATTGGTGATCCAGTAGAGAGAATTCTTGAAGATCCAATTCGAATCTTGAGAGCCTTAAGACTTTCTCACAAATTGCACTTCCAAATCGAAGAAAATTTACGCATGGGCATTGCCAATCACCATGCTTGCTTGGCAGAGGCAGCTTTGCCGCGAATTCGTGAAGACTTGCTCAAAATTTTACGCCTACCAGCTCCAGAAAGATGTTTGCTGGAATGCCATGACCTGGGAGTAATGAAAACCTGTTTTCCTCTCTTGCAGTCAATTTATATGGATCAAGAGCAAAGTGAAATTTTTGAAACAAGTATGCATCGTGCGGTTCACTTCATTGAAGATTACTCTGATCCGAAAGAACAGTTTTTATGTTTTACTTACGCCATTTTAAAGGCATTAAGTGCAAACACTGACAAAGAAATTTGGGACGATGAGCTTTTTGACTCCATTGAGAATAGTTTAAAAAATGAATTTGGTGTGTTTAAATCAGAGGTAGAGTTTATTCGTAAAAATATGCAACTGATTAGCAGTTTCTCAAGAATCGAAAATTTCATTAAAAGAGGCCGCAGAAGACAGACTAATTTTTTAAGTCACGAAGCCTTTCCTTACGCTTTAAAACTAGCGCATTGGGATTACTACATTGATTCTGAAACTTATCTCAACTGGCAAGATTTATACCGTAGAGACATTCCACATATGGTCGAAAAAGATATAGAGAAAATGAAAACTCGTTACTCTAAAAGAAGATCCTAGCTGTTTTTTTCACTCTTAAATTCTACTCCAAAACTTTCTGTCTTGGTCTTTGCTGAGTTCCATTTCACCCAACGAATTATTGCAGGTATTTTTCTTTCATTTTCTTGTGCATCTTTAAAAATGAGTTCTACGGAGTCCCCTTTTTCTAGAGGACTAATGTTTCCTTGGATCTCGGCCCCTGAAATGCTTAAGTTTACAGTTCTTGCCATAAAATATGCGTTTTCCGATCGAATCTCAACAAAAGGCAAAGCGCGAAAACGTTCATCTTTACGTACAAATACCGCCTCTCCTTCCAAGTATTTCTTCAGACTTTGTGAAATGCTTTTAGAATCTCTAATTAAAGAAAACACTGCGATTCCCATTTGATTCACGATTTGTTCAAAAGCATCTTTGGGTATTGAGTCACATAAAAAACAAAGCCTGGTTTCTTCAAGACTAGCGTCAAGAACCTGTAAAAACTGGCTGTACTTTTCTTCGTAATTTGCAGTGTGAACAAGAATTAGTGAATAGTCATTTTCTTTCATTTCCAACCAAGCTTCTGGCTTCGTTTGAATCTGATAAAGCTTCCAAGCATCGTTTTTCACATTCTTTTTAATTTCATCAAAATATTTTTCTTCGCAAATAACACCAACATTCATTCTTATATTTTCCAGGACCTATCGCTATCAAACAATAAGAAAGACTCTTTTTGTGAATTCTTAGCTACCCCTTAGCCTAGTCTTTGGTTATCCTTTCGAGACGAAAGCATTAGTGCTTTGCGGTTGACCATTTTTTTATAGAAAGAGACAATGTTTTTATGTTTAAAAATCTAGATGAAGATGAATTGCGTGCCTTATTACAAAAGAAAGAAGAAGAAATTATCTTTTTAAAAGATGAGTTATTAAAAGCGGCTCATCAAATGGAGCGCTTTGCAGAGCGCACAGAAGAGCAAGGCCGAATCAGTGCATCTTTACTTAAATTATTGTCACCAACCGAGTTTCCACAAATTCCAGGCTACCAAATTAGTTCTAAATTTAGCGCTTCCTTCAAAGGTAGTGAATACATGGAGCTTGTAAATTACAAAGAGAAAACTCACTTTGGCATTTTAATGAGCCACTGCGAAGGCGCTGGATTGAGCGCCCTATTCTTAGCCTGCTTGCTAAAAATGAGTCCAGAAATGGATAGCGCCAGAAGATTGGGAAGCTATGAATTTGTTCAAAAAATTTCTAAAGAGCTGCAAGAAAGTTTAGATGAAAAAGCAAAGCTAAGTATATTTTATGCCATGATGAATCGAACAAGTAGTGAGTTAAACGTAACTTCTTTTGGAAACTACCTTCTTTTGAAAAGGGACAAAGAAGAAAACCTAAGCTTAGTGAGTGAATTTAATCCTGAAATAAGCTCACAAACTATATTAGAAGAAAACCGTCAACCTATTGGCCTCGCAATGGAAGAACATCTAGTTGTTTTATCTCCTGGATTTTTGAAAGCTTTTACTTTTAGCTCACAAAATTCAGCCGCCGATTTCTTCAAAGACAAACTAAAGAAATTAGATTGGTCAGACCTGAATCAAGTGAGAAACGAGTTTTTTGTGCTGCAATCAGAAGCTCTGAATGGCAAAAAAAGTGACTATGACGCATGCGTTTTAGTTATGCAAAACCAAGATAGAAGCTTAAAGCTTGCTTCTGTTTAGTTTTTCGCGGACCATATTTATATGGGCTTAAGAACAGATGTGATCTCAGAAGATGAGGAATGTGTAAAAAGCAAATATAGCTTAGTAACCCAAGAGTATCTTTATAAAGTAAAACGTTATACTCACAATCTTACTCGTGAAGTGGTTGCCAACCTAGTGGCGTTAAACGTTTATCCTCTTGGATTGTTTCAACCAAAGCAAAACGCCTACCCTCATCCGTCTTTTGCAGAAAACAAATACCCTGTTCTTTTAGTTCACGGAATCATTCACAATCACAGCGCTTTTCGCCAATTGGAAAAAAAGTTTTTTCATTTGGGTTGGCACAATATTTTTACCATGAACTATCGAACTGCCACAGGAAGCATTCATCGAATGGCTGGTGATCTTTCAAAAGTGGTCGATGATATATTGCAAAAAACCAACGCCACCCAAATCGATATTGTCGCTCATAGTCTTGGTGGGCTAGTTGCTAGAAAGTTTATGTCAGTGGGTGAAGGCCGAGGTAAGATCAGAAAATTGATTACTCTAGGCACTCCTCACCAGGGCACCTGTAAAAGTAAAGTTCTTCGCTGGGTTCCAGGAAGCTCCTTAGGAGAAGATTTAAACCACCAATCCTATTTCATTCGAAACCTAATCAGTACACCTCTTCCAAAAGGAAGTGAAATTATTAGTATCGGTTCTGAATTTGATTGGACTTCCGAAGAGAAAGAGAATTTCTTCGCCACTGGAACTCCAACCCAAGCCTTTAGTAATATCTCTTACGAAGACATTGGTCATACGGGGCTCCTATTTAGTGAAGCAGTGTTTAACGATATCGCCTATAGTTTGACTCGATAAAACAAAAAACTAGGGAATTCCCTGAGTAATTATTAAGTATTTCTTGCTATTCTTGCTTTAAAAATAAACACAAAAGACTCAATTCGAGAAGGCCTCAAAAATAATCAAATACTTTAGTAAGGCTAGCAAAGACTTTCTAGCCAAATTAAAGCTTTATTGCTATCATTGGTTGTTAATTTAATTCTAAAAGGAGAAATAAGATGTCTCAGACTTATGAAGGCGCATTAGATCGTGGTCTTGAAGGAGTGGTTGCTTGTTCAACAGGAATCTCTTCTATCGTAGATGCCACTCTTTGTTACCGTGGATACACTATCGACCAACTTGCAGAACATTCTACTTTTGAAGAGACTGTGTTTCTTCTTTGGAATGATCGTTTGCCAACTGCTTCTGAATTAGAAGCTTTCTCAAAAGACTTAAAAGCTGAAATGAAAGTAGACGCCGCTGCCATGGAAGTGATTTCAAAACTTCCAACAGAAAACGTTCACCCAATGGCTTGGTTACGTTCTGCTGTCTCAATTCTTGCTCACTACGATTCTACAGCTCAAGATGATTCCAAAGAAGCAAACTTGAAAAAAGGAATCATGCTTACTGCTAAGCTTGGTACTTTAGTTGCTGCTTTCCAAAGAATTCGCACTGGTAAGCCAGTAGTTGAACCAAAAGCGGATCAGTCCATTGCCTGGAACTTTATGTATATGTTAAACGGTGAAGAGCCAAAAGCTGAGATCGTTAAGGTTATGGACACTTGTTTGATCTTACACGCTGACCATGAGTTAAACTGCTCTGCCTTTGCAGCTCGTGTAACCGCTTCTTCTTTGAGTGATATTTACTCTTCAGTGGTTTCTGCCATTGGTGCTTTAAAAGGACCTTTACACGGTGGAGCGAATGAGCAAGTAATGTTAATGCTTAAAGACATCGGAACAGAAGAAAAAGCTGGTGAGTGGGTTAAAGACGCTCTAGCTCGTAAAGAAAAAATCATGGGCTTCGGTCACCGCGTTTACAAAAACGGTGATCCACGTGCAAGAATCCTTCGCAGCATCAGTAAAGAAGTTACAGAAGCAAGCCCTGAGCCACATTGGTTTAAAATGTCTGTATTAATTGACGATACAGTTCAAAACGAAAAAGGACTTCTACCGAACGTAGATTTCTACTCTGCAACTGTGTACTACTCTATGGGAATCCCAATAGACATTTACACGCCAATCTTCGCAATGAGCCGTGTAAGTGGTTGGTTAGCTCATATGTACGAGCAATGGGAAAACAACAGAATCTACCGCCCACGCGGAAAATGGGTTGGAAAAGAAGGTTTAACCTACAAACCAATCTCCGAAAGATAAAACCACAAAGCCCGCTACCAAGCGGGCTTTTTTTATGGCTTCAAAACAAAAGCACCTTTGAGAGCGCAGCGACTCAAACAGCCATCTCCGCCGAAGCCTAGGCGTAGGCGGACCACTCCCCCGCACCAGCAAACGAAGAAAAAACTTCGAGATTTAGCAAAGAAGAAATGAGAAAGAGGCCTTCTGAAGCAAAAGTGTTTTGATCAGACCTTTTTGGATCAGGAAGATCCAAAACGAGTAACATGGATGTGAGGGAAGAAGCCGAAGGCGCCTAACCGGAAAACGCGTCTGAGCAAAATACTTTTGCTTCAGGAGGCCGGCTCATTCGAAGAACCAAACCGAGAAGTTAAAACCAACTTCCAAAAAACCACAAATAAGCCCCAGCCGAAGGCCAAAAACGCCTTCTAAAAAAATACATTTCTCAGAAGGCCGACTCATTCAAAGAACCAAACCGAGAAGTAAAGAACAACCCCATTTTAAATACATAAAAACAAAAAAAACCTCCAACACCCACCTTGTCTAAAACTTCCACAAAAAACCAAAATCCCAAAACGAGACCCACAAACAAATCCCCACCAAGTCCACTAGTTTTCTCTAAATCACAAATTCTCGACAAAACATTATACAGGACTCTTTTAATATAAACTAAAACAATGGAGCGCCGAAAAAGCTAAGGTAAGGAGAACAACCGGATGCTAAACTTTCTTGTGATTTCACCACAAAACCCGTATCAAAAAGAGTTCAGAAATTTTGTAAAGAGTCTAGAAGGTGTTCATCACACCATCGTAGATAATATTGATTCGGCGAAAGCAAAAATTCATTACAATCGTCCACAAGTATTGATGGTGCATATTTCAAAAATCAGTCACACTAGCTTAAAGGGCATTGAGCAAATCAGAAGCCCCTTTGATTTACCTGTGATTCTCTTTACAAATTCCATCACAGAATCAGACATTACAAAAATTAAAGAAATGAAACACTACTACATACTTGGAAGACCTTACCTTTCTCGTGATGTTTTAGGTGTAGCCTTTAAAATGGTTCACAACGAAATGCCTGAGCAACAATTGCATAGAAGGTATATGACGAATCAGTTCACTAGCTTAAGTGGTTTAGATTCTGATTTAAATATGGAAGGAAACATTACCAACCTTAGCATCAGTGGTGCCAAGATTAAGCTAAATGCTCACTCGGCTTGGAAAGAGGGAGATTTAGTAAAACTAGATATTCCTTTAAATAAGATTAGAAAAAACCACAGTGTCCACGCAAAAGTAGTTTGGGTAGAAGGCCTAGAAAGTGACAACGAGGTAGGAGTAGAGTTTATTCCTACCGACGAAGTCTATAATCATCTTTTAGGTAGTGTCTAATCTACTAAGCCATTTCTATTAGTTCATGAATGGCTTTACGAATTCCTGTGTATACTTCGTGAGGTTTAGCATCATACATATACGCAGGAGCACTAATCACTTTATGTTCTCGGTCAGTTACAAAGTCATCCACATCACAGTTGATATGCTCTGCTCCAGTTTTTTCGATTTCAGCAGCAGTTCCCTCATCATTCCCAATACTAAGTGCTACACCTTCTTTGCCTAAAACAAGAGACAGCATGGCTGGAGCAATACAAAATACCGCGATCGGTTTGCTCGCTGCGTGGAAGTCTTTGATGGCTTTTTCTAAAACAGGTAAAACTTTTCCTTTAGAAGCTTTGACAGCAAAATCACTTAAATTTTTTGCAGCTCCAAAACCACCAGGAATCACCATCGCATCAAAATTTTCTTCTTTTAAATTTTCAAGATCAGTCACTCTTCCACGGGTGATCCTAGCAACATCTTCAAAAAGATTTCTCTCTTTACCAGTTTCTTCACCACTATTATGGTCCACTTCTTTTTGAGTAGCCTTCGGGGCAAACACTTCAACTGTAGCTCCCTCTTCGCTTAAAGCGATTAAACTACTAACTGCTTCAGTGACCTCAGCGCCGTCTAAATACCCACAACCACTTAATACAACAGCTACTTTTCTTTCCATAAAAACTCCGCAACAGAACTTTAAAATTACCTTGAGAAAATCGAAATTCATTGCAATTGCAATAAACTATGAAACCAAAAAGCTTTTCATAAACGCACTTTTTGGTTTTCTGATCCTAATAGAGAGATTGAAATTAGGCAAGCATCCACCGCAGTGTTTTTACTCAGCACTGCTGCTATTGCCAAAATTTGTGGAATGAACACACTGCTTCAGGGGATATTCTGCTCCATCTAGCTCAATTTTCACCGATATGCAGTACTCAAGAGTTCTAGCTAACCAAGGTACATCGGGACTAATTTTGTATTGATGATGAAATAAGTTTTCTTCCCCTTCAGGGCTAATTAGTTTCTGTTGAAAATCCAATGAATACACTCGCATCTTACAGCTCGTCATCCCAGGGCAACCAGCATCTTGAATGATTTGTGGTGCCTCCTCTACTCCAACCGAATAATTGATGTTGTAAAAAGTGTTTGAATAAGAGGAAGGATAATTAATGTCCGCTAAAAAAATTGCGTAGGTATCGCTTAACATATCTCCGAGGCAGGCATTCAAATCAGTTTTAAACTTTTCGAGCTTGCCATTGATTTTTTCTTGCTTGGTTTGCAAATAAAAAAATTGTAGTCCCTCAGAGCCATCCCCATAGCAATCCGCCGATTGGGTTTCATAAACATCAAGACGAGTTACAATTTCTGCATCTAAATCATTTCCAGCAATGGTCCCATCCTGCACTTGAACTACAAAATCTCCTGAATTCAAGCTTGGATTCATTTTTAAAACAATGTCTTCAAATTTTTTTGCTACATCAGCAATGGTATATGCTTGTCCCAGATCATCATCCTCTAAGTCCTTTGTACATGAACTCAAAACGAAAAAAAGACCACATAGTAGCATCACCCAAACGAGCTTCTTCTCATAAAAAGCATTTTTCATATGGAATCCCAGCCCCAAATCCATAAAGGTAAAGGCAAACAACTAGAAACCAAATCAAAATCCTTCGAATCCATTTGCGTGGCAACAAATGGAACCTTGGGTCCAAAGACATATTGAACAAATTCACTTTCCGTAAATTTCACTTTGGAATGTTGGCTAGAGAATTGAATGCCATTTTCAGAACTGCTAATTTCAATGTCCGTTCTTTTTAAAGCCCCTTGCAGATACTTTTGGACCTTCTCGGCAAATCTCGGTGCATTCAGTAACTTAATCATACCTAACATTCCATGGTGGATGTTGATTTTTCTTTCCGTTAAGCTACGAATCAAGTTCATAGAATGGTAGGGAATCATCCACTGTAAGGTTTTTTTCTGCGTCTTATGAATGTAGGTGGCTAATTCAAATAAGGCATCCATTGCCCCACCCCATTCATGAATATAATCTTGAAGATCCGCACCCTTACCTTCTGCCATATAAGCAACAAGTTGACCAGCATGATCCCAAGCCGTGTAGACTCTTTGGTTTGGAATTTTTAAATATTCTCTTACCTGGTTCTCAGTACGAACACTTGAAACCGTATGTTTTTGAAAAACCCGGGATATGGCTTTAGGGTCAATGTTGTTTCCTTCACGAATTTTATACTTTCCGCTTGGAGCATCTACCAAAGATTGATCAATTTGTGCTGTCAATTCTGAGCCCGCCAGCTCAAATCCAATTTTACGATAAAAATCAAATAGATTGGTCCACAAGATCGCAAAGTCACAGTCTTCAGATTTAGCCGATTCAATACACTCTGTGATAATTTGACTAGATAAGCCTTGGTTTCTGTGTTGCTCATGAGTCACAACCGAACCGATCGCTGCAAATTTATAAACGGCTTGAGGGCTCTTTATTAAAATGGGGGCCCAAACGGCGTGGGAAACTACCTCATTATTTTGGTCATAGATCACACGAGCATTTCGTTGATTGGCCTGAGCTAGTGCCATGGGATATTCTTGAAGGATGGACCATTCCGTATCTGGTCGAAGCTTCTTGTTTAGGAATGAAATAATATCACTATATTCTGTCTGCTTAGGAACTCTAGGTCCTTCCATCCTTCCTCCTTGAAGAATTGGATTGATCACACCCCATTATATCTACAAATGAACCATTTTTGGGGCTTTATAAGAAATTCAAGACATACGGTGAGCCAAATCAATTCACTGCATTATTTTTTCCTTTTCAAGCTGGGCAAAAGTCTGTAAAACCGGAGGAAGAAGATCAATTTATCTAACCTTATGGGGTTTTTAATATGGCAGAAATCGAAGAAAAGTGGCCAGAAAACAAACCAGGCAAGTTTTATGTCGATCAAGCGTGTATTGCTTGCGACGCCTGTGTTACATCGGCGCCTGACAATTTTATTATGGATGAGGACGAAGGACATGCTTATGTTTCTCGTCAACCGGCATCTCCTGAAGAAGAAGAGCAATGCATTGAAGCCTTAGAAGGCTGCCCAGTAGAAGCTATTGGTGACGACGGGAATTAATCGTCGTCTCCTCCGCTTTTGCTTCCAACAGTTTCGTACCCGTAGCAATTTTCTCATCCAATGATTTCGGACTACCGTCTATCTTAAATTCGATAAACTTCTTTGTCGCCTTCTCTAACAAACCAAAATAAGCCCCTGCTCTAGAACCATGAGTTGTAGGCAATTCAGCGGTTAGTGTTGGAATCCCTAACCACTTCCCGGCATAATTTCCTAAACTTCCAGGAAAAGTTCCATAGGCATGGTAACGTAAATCTGGCGTAGCCTTCATCATCGTATACTTCAAATCTTTGCAAGAATCTAAGTAGGTATCTGTAAACTCCTGTTCAATTTTTTCTTTGGGACCATCGTAGTCTAAGAAATTTAATGGTGCATGAACGGATAGAATCTTTTGTGGCTTGAAATTATAGATCAGCCATTTCTGAAAAAGTGTTTCTGGCTCAGAATCAGGGTTTTCACCAGGGAAATACCTTCTACGCCCGCTGTATTTACTCTTCCATAAGTGTTGCGCCGAAGCTTTCCATTCTGGCGTTGAGAAGTTTCTATTGAGATCGACTTTATTGTAGTTGGTTCTTGTTCCAGTGGTATAACGTAAAAAGCCATCTGGATTCACAATTGGTGCTATCACCACAAAATTGTTCTCACAAATTTCTGGCCGAGCTTTAATCCATTCAACCAAGCGAAAGCCATAATACACTGGCGTAATTTCATCACCGTGAACCGCAGATAAAATCAAAGAGCGATTTTTAGCTTCAGGGTCTCCGCACTTAAAATAAATTAAAGGATTCTTATCTACCGTCTTGGCATATACTTCCCAGCCTGATTGTGGAAATAAACTATAATCCCAATGGTATTTAGAAATTCTCTCATGAATCTTAGACATTAAGTCTTTCACCATGGTTTCTTTGTTTTCAATTTTCTTAGGGTCCAATTGCTTTTCAGCATCAGCAAAAAGTTCACCTAAACTAGAGAAAGAAAATAAAATGCAGATTAAAATATGTTTCATAGTCGATATTATCCAAAAACTTTCCCAGCAATTCCATGAGCTTTTGCAAATTTGAGAAACTACTAGACTGGGCCATAGATTCGAGTCGCTGACTTTCGTCTTAGTACTAGAGAATGTCAAAGCAAAGAAATACCTTGGTCTAAAATACTTTCAAGAAACTCTTAGTTTTCAAAGGATCAAGGCCCTTTGTTGACAAATGTCGGATAAGTCGTGATGATTCATACTATGATCGTTTCATTTCTAGAGAGTTTTAAATACATTGGCCACTTCTATCCAATCGCTTTTTTAAGAGTTTATCTTGGATACTTTTATTTGGAACAGGCCAGCTTTCATTACAATGGTGATTTTTCAATCCAGCCACAACTCAGTGAAATGATCAACCAATGGGCGCCTAGTAGTGGTGCTCCTGGATGGTACCAAGACTTCTTAATTCAAATCGTTGCAGAACAATGGCAATTTTTTAGCTCTGCTATTTCGGTGACTGAATTTTTAATCGGACTATCTCTAGTGCTTGGTTACTTGGTAAGACCTTTCACCGTTTTAGCCGCCTTTGTCGCCATGCACTTTCTTTGGATTTCTAGTCCAGATCAGTCCTTGCTTTACAAAACCCTTATCGCGGTTAATTTAAGCCTTTGCTGGCTCGGTGCCGGTCGCTGCTTTGGGATTGATTACTATTTTTATAAAAAAATGCGCGGATGGCTTTGGTAATCAATTTGCTTTCTTTTTAAGTTGTGAGTTGAAGAAGTTACTTGCAGTGGTTTCTCGCCACTTTCTAAGATTATTGTTTTCAATGCATAGGCTTTCTACTTTGTGCTTTTTAAGTCGAGCCAATTGTTCTTCGTCAAAGCTCCCACCTTGGGGAACGTATTTGATAAATTTGTTGTTGTGCTTCAATTGAAGATAGTAACTAAATCTCACTGGCTGATTTGCAGTGATACTATCGATATTCACTCGATACATATCTTGATCTTCAGATTTCGTGTATTTCGCTTCGAAAAAACTCGGCTCAACTTCTAGAAAAGAAACTCCAACTTCCTCTCCCATATGGGCAGTGATATAAGTGATCAAGGCAGTTTTCTTCATCATGGCCGTATAGCTCATCGTATCAGTTACAATATAAAAAGGATCAAGGAGCTCAAGATATAGTCCTTCTTTTCTAAGAGCTTGCAGGAGTCGTTTTCTAAAAGGACCCGACAACTCAGTACTAACGATATTGTCTTTACCAGCAGCTAGAGCCAAATAGCCACTAAAATTCTCCGAACTTGCCGCAAAAATCACAAGGCTTCTCGTTGCGCTAGTATCTACACGCATTGGGTCCCCTTCTGTAGATAAGCTCTCTATTGCATTGGCTATAGCCCCTTCAAAAGTTTTTAAATCCCTTTCTCTTCTTTCTTCTTTGCTTAGCTCATCCCAATCACTGGTATCACCAGATTTCGACGGGTCGAGCATTTCTTCTAAACTTTGACTGCTAGATCTTGCTTTTTGATCTCCTGCTACAGCACTTTCTATATTATAAGATTTTCTCGCTTTGCCTTCCTGAGGACCTGACTCATCTTCTTTTTTTGCCTTATAAGCAGATGGTTCTAAAATTTGGTCTTCATCAAAGCTTTCTTCTAAGGAATCAGGATCTTTGGATTTTCTAATGAGATCATCATACTCATCATCTTCGTCACTTAATTCACCCTCACTATTTTTGGCTCTCTTTGTTTTCTTGCGCCTTCTTTTTCTTTTTGTTGAAGCAGAAGCTTCATTGAAGTCTTGATCCACGCTATCGTCATCATAATCAAAATCTTCATCTTCATAATTTTCATCATCATAAAGATCATCTTGATCAGCTGCCAACTCACTATCTTTAGCTTGCCTCGACTTTCTTTTACTCGATTTCTTTTTACGTCTATATTCAGCAAAATCATCGGAAGATTCAGATTCTTCATCATGAGAATCTTCAAAGTCTGCTTTCGCACCCGACTTAGACTTTCGCCTTTTTGTTCGTCTTAGATCAGAAGATTCATCCTCATCATATTCAAAATCTTCGTCGGTAGATCCCTTGCTTAATTTTGATTTGGCTTTCTTCTTGTTTTGATGAGCATCAGTCTCTTCATCTTCCTCATAGAAGTCTTCAGCAGCATTGGACTGTCTTTTCGCTTTTGCTGAGTTGTGTAAGTCTTCTTCCTTGTCTTGCTGGCTTTTTTGAGAAAGAGCATTTTTCATCAATGAGGCTAAATCAAGATCATCATCTTCTTCGTCTTCATCATCAATAAAGAAGTCATCATCGCCTTCATAGTGGTCTTCTTCAAAGTCTTCAGCTAGCGCCTCTTTAGAACCTCTTCTTTTTTTTCTTCTTCTCTTAACTTTTCGAGATCTCAGTTCGCCATTTTCATCTTCGTAGTCTTCGTCATACTCTTCGTAGTCATAGTTTTCATCTTCTAAAGAGTCGTAATCTACTTCTTCGAACTCATCATCCATTTCATAGTCATCATCATATTCTGAGCTAGAAGACTTTTGAGACTTTGTGGCTTTCTTCCTACGTGTTTGCTCAGCTTCATAAATATCTAAATCTTCCTCAGAAGATCTCTTACCTGAGGAAGGCCTTGATTTTCTAGCCTTAGCGCTCAAAGCATCGGAATTTTCCTCATCATAATCATCGTCGTATTCTTCGTCCCATTCCCCTTCAAAAGAATCATCATAATACTCATCATCGCTAGAGCTAGTTCTTGCTTTTTTCTTTTTACTGTAGCTTGCCTCTTCGTCAGAATCAAAAAACTCAGGCCTTTTTCTTCTAGCCTGTTCTGCATAGTACTCTTGCTCTTCTTCTTGACTCATACCTTTGGGCTTTTTCTTACGGGCGTAGAGGTTTTCGTCTCCAATCTCATCAGACTGAGAAGATCTGCGAGCTTTTTTGGAATACAAACTCTCGGATTCCTCATCGGCCATTGGATCGCTGCTGGGTTCATCCACTGGAGAATTATCAGGAGTAATTCCTTCTGCCGCTTGCTGATCTCTTAAAGCCATAGTTCGCAACATATTCATGACCGAGGCGCCGCTCAAAGTACTTGTCATCACGTTTGGCCAACCACAATCTTTTAAAAACTTGGTTGTCTTGTAACCAAAGTCTTCTGGGTAAATGATCACCGGAATATTGAAAGTGGTAGATAGAAGCTTTGCTACTTTCACAGCATTCATCTTTGGCATATTGGCTGACATAAAAAGATGCGTAGGCTTTTTGGCAACCACATATGTTAAAGCCTTTTTAATACTACTCATAGCAGAAGCAGTCATACCGGCATTTGAAATTTGGCGCATCACTAGGCGATATTTTTTAGGTGCATTGGAAACCACCAATACATGATATTCTGCAAAATCTATTTCAATATTCGCCATATCTAAAACGCCTTTCAGTAGTTTATCGGTCAAAGATTCCAAGCGTTTAGGTCCAATTTTTTACTTTTTTCAGACGAGCCAATACAGCCCAAACATTGCGAAAAATGCAATGCGTAAATCGACTTTTAGATGGGTTTTCATACAAGTTTTTCTTTAGATCGTATATATTCCATCCCAAATTGAGAAAGGACGAATACTATGAAATTACAGCCTTCTTTTGGCCGTTTGGCTAAAAACCCAAAATCTTGTGCAATTTATAATCAAGAGCTAAAACTTAAGTCTGGTGAAACGATCCAGCTAAGTGACCCTGATGTTAATCGAGCTTTCGTAGCTTGTATGGATATGTCTGCCGTTTTAGGTGGAGCTGCTTCTCACTATGGTGGACCTGCTGCATTCGCTGAAATCAATTCGGTAATTTACGGTTACGCTTTTCACAAAGCCAAACAAGACAAAAAAGAATGGTCTGAACTTTTTCATTTCGTAAACGATGCTGGACACTGTGAAAATGGAATCTATGCAATCAAAGCAAACTACAATTTTGCAGAGCTAGATTTTGAAGCTTTAAAAAAGTTTCGTTCGATGGAAAGCCCTTTAACTGGTCACGGCGAAGCACATATGTTTCCACAAGGTGTTTTAATTTCTAATGGTCCATTAGGCTCTGGTGTAGCACAAGCTCAAGGCTTGGCCGCTGCCGACGCTTTTGCAGATAACAAAAACCGTGTAACTGTATTAAGTCTTTCTGATGGTGGAGCAATGGAAGGAGAAGCTAAAGAAGCTTTAACTTCTATTCCTGGATTGGCGCAAAGAAACAAACTTGCTCCTTTTATTTGTATTATCAGCGACAACAACACCAAGCTTTCTGGACGCATTGATCAAGACTCTTTTTCAATGCAAGGATACTTTGCAAGTTTAGAGCAACAAGGTTGGGACTATCGAGTCGTTGAAAAAGGAAATGATCTTGAAAGTGTATTAGCGGCTTATGAAAAAGCGGTTGATGATGCTTTAGCAAATCCTACCAAACCAATTCTTCTTTTAACAAAAACGGTAAAAGGAATCGGTACAAAGAAAACGGCTGAAAGTGCTAGTGGCGCTCACGGTTTTCCATTAAAATCTGCTGACGATCTTCGTCCTTTCGTTGAAGAGATTTTAAATGGTAAAGAAATGCCTAGCGAAATTAGTCACTGGATTGATGACTTAGAAAATGCATCTACAGGCTCATCAAGCTCTAGCGCTCCAGCTGTGAAAAAAGAAAAAATCCAAGTTGGTGTTGCCAATGCTTTGATTAAAGCTCGCAAAGAAGGATTACCTGTTGTTAGTATCAGTTCTGACCTTGCCGGTTCCACAGGAGTTGCCTCTTTTCAAAAGGAATTTCCAGAAGCAACTTTAGACATCGGTATTGCCGAGTCAAACATGGTTAGCTTAGGATGTGGTTTTTCTTTAACTGGATTTATTCCAGTGGTTGATACCTTTGCTCAGTTTGGAACAACCAAAGGTGCTCTACCTTTTATTATGTCTAGCTTATCAGAAGCACCTATGATCGCCGTTTTCAGTCACATTGGTTTTCAAGATGCTGCTGACGGTGCCTCTCACCAAAGTTTAACTTATATGGCAATGTTAAATGCCATTCCAAATGTAAAAACCATCGCTCTAAGCTGCAGCTCTGAGGCAGAGGCTTTAGTTTATGAAGCAGTAAGTGAGTTTCAAGCAGCAAAAGAAAAAGGCGAAACGCCAATGAGTTATGTGTTTTTCTTAGGCCGTGAGAACTTCCCACAATACTACCAAGAGTCTGCTAGCTACAAGATTGATAAACTTAGCTTTGTTCGTAAAGCAAAGGATAGCTCCAAAAAAGTTTGTTTAATCCCAGTTGGTTCTTTAGTTCCGCAAGCCATCAAAGCCGCTGAAACTTTAGCTACTCAAGATATCGAATGTTCTATTGTTCACCCCGCTACTTTAAACAAAGTGTCTGCGGAACTAATTAAAGAAATCGAAGCTTGTGGTAGTAAGGCCATTGTAATTGAAGAGCACCAAGCATTGGGCGGTTATCATTCAGTTCTTTCCAGTGAATTAACGAGTTCAGGATCGACGGCCACAGTGAAGAGTTTAGCCGTTCAAGCAAAGTTTGGACAAAGTGCTTATACGGCAAATGAACTTTATAAAATGCATGGCCTTGACTCAACAGCCATTGAAAAAGCAGCATTGAGCTTTTTTAACTAATCCTTCAAAACATAAAAAAAGCTCGAGATTTTACTCGAGCTTTTTTTTAGATTCATAATTTAAAATTCCTAGTTTCAGCTGATCTTACATCATCAATTCATGAGCCAGCTTGATTTCAGATAGGCAAAGCTTTCCTACATAGTAAGATTCGGGTAGATCAAAAGTCCTTCAGTTAGGCTAACATCAGCATACTGAACCGGTACATCCCTCTTTAAAAGATAAACATAAAAGTAAGCCGCCGTTAAAAGTAAGTTACTCATATCACTTTGTACGTAAGCTCCACCGCCGATCTCTTCACTGCTTTTATCTTGGTATTTTTTAATTCCATCAAACAACATAGACAATGACAAACTACCGGATGTTTCACCCGTTAGTCCTCGGCCAACTCCACTGGCAATCACACCACCGATTGCTACAAACTTTGAGTTCTTATTATTCATTTTGTACCATAGATAATCACTAGAAAATTCTAAAATTCTTGATTCTTGAAACTCACTAAATAACATTCGGGAATAAAACTCAAAAAAACCATAGGCCTGTTCTTGGGTCACTGGATTGGGATCCCAATCCTTCTTTGGCAAATCAGTAGTCTTTTTTTGGACAATTCTATAAAGGAATTCTTTAGCATGCTGGGAGGAGTAAATATTGGAATAAGAAAGCACTTCATCTTTCAAATCATCATAAAACGAAATTTGAGCGGAACCTCCACCTAAATCAAAAACAACGAGATCCTCTTTTGGAGTATTCGTAATTGACAATGCTCCATAAAATCCAATTTCAGTTTCTAATTTTTCATCAATGATTACAGTATTCAGTCTCGTTAAAACTTGCAGTTTTTCGTCAGATTCTTTTGCATTACTCGCTTTTCGAAAAGCGGATGTAACAACAGCTGTCCACTCCTGAACCTGGAATTTATCACCTAATGCTTTCATCTCGTTTATTTCACTGGCCGCATGCAAAAGAAATTCAAGTGTGAATTCGTTCTTCGGATCAGAAATCACATTTCCTAAAAAATTGATAGGACGACGCTCGTCCACTAAAACTTCTTTAATTTTGTTTTTACACGTGTCTACTACCGCAATTTTTAACTTCGTTTCTTCGGAACCAATATCAAAAGCACCACGGGTTTTTAAACAATCTAACGCAAATGCCTGTTGACCAAAAAACAATAGAAATAGGGCGGTGAACTTTAAACTCATAGGGTCTCCTCAAAAAGGGCTATCAATAGCTAGTATCATAAGATAAAAAACTATAGGAAAATCATTGAATACTTTGAAGTTTTTTTAGAATCATCAGAACTTATGACAAAGTAAAGAGAGGCTTTATAGCCCATAAAAAAGGGAAGTCAACGACTTCCCTGCATTAAGTAGTGAATTGTAGAAAATGACTCTTTTAGTTTTCGAGGAACTTCCCATGAAGTTTTTGTAGAACTCTCTCCCCGTCACCTTTATTAACAAGGAAACAAATGTTGTGTTCTGAAGCTCCAACACAAATCATTCTTACGTTTACATCTGCGATCTCAGAGAAAATATCGCGGGACAAACCAGCGGTGGATTGAATGTTATTTCCAATTAAAGAAATTAAACTTAAATCATGATCTACCTTCACTGCCGCAAATTGTTGGAGATCTTCCATCAAGTCTCCGTCTACGATCTCCGAATTATCAAGAGTGATCGCGATGGAAATCTCTGAAGTGGTAATCAAATCTACAGATAGTTGGTGTTTTTTGAAAACTTCAAAGACATTGGCCAAGAAGCCATAGGTATGTAACATTCGAGGTGTGGTTAAAGTCAATAGACTTTGGTTTTTACGAATAGCCATCGCTCTCAACAAGGGCTGTACATCCGCAGATGATTTAATCCAAGTACCTGGATCACTTGGTGCCATACTATTTCCCACAAAAACAGGAATGTCTTTTCTCATGGCTGGCCAAAGCGTGGTTGGATGAAGAACCTTTGCGCCAAAAGTGGCTAGCTCGGCCGCTTCTTCAAAACTAATTTCTCGAATCGGCTTTGCAGCAGGACAAATTCTAGGGTCTGTTGTTGCAACACCACTTACGTCCGTCCAAATTTGAATGTCTTTCGCATGTACGGCTTCCCCAAAAAGAGCCGCACTGTAATCACTACCACCACGACCAAGAGTGGTGGTAAATCCGTCCTTCGTACTTCCAATAAAACCTTGAGTCACAAAAAGTGAACCTTGTTTTAGTTCTGGGATTAATTTTTCATTGGCATTTTTTTCGATAGCAGTAATGTCTGGAAGAGCTTTTCCAAAATGATCATTGGTACGAATAATGTCCCTAGCATCAAGGTAGTTTACTTTTCTGTAACCTAGGTCCAAAAGTGCTTTCCTCATAAAATGAGAAGACAATCTTTCACCAATACTTTGAATTCGATCAATGGCTTTCAAAGAAGGATCTTTTAAAAGAAACATTCCTCTTGCAATGGTCTCTAACTCCTTCAAAAGTTTATCTACCGCTTTTTGGGTCTCGTCGTCGCACTCCATGGCACGAGCAATTTTCAAATGTTTGATTCGAATGGCCTCAATAACTTGCTGGCAAACTTCCCACTTCACCGTCTGAGTCTTTTCAACTAAATCCAGTAATTGATTAGTAGTTCCTGATGTGGCAGATACCACAACCATTTGAATATCGCCTTTATCTTTAACAACAGAGGCACTTCTACGAATTGCCTCCTCGTTGGCCATTGATGTTCCACCAAATTTTGCAACTGCCCATGGATTTGCCATGCTTCTCGCTCCTTAAATAAAAAATGCACCCGCTTTAAAGCTTTGGGTGCATTCTTACTAATTTTTTAAACGAAATCACTAAAAGAATGAAAGAAATTTTATTCTTTGTCTTTGTTCTCGTCGATTTTAGACTTCTCAGTTACGTCGATCTCGTCTTCATGAAGTCCTTTTTTAAAACCGCGAATTGCCTCACCTAGTGACTTTCCTAATCCAGGAATCTTACTTGGACCAAAAATAATTAAAACGATTCCTAAAACTAATAATACCTGCCAAGGACCAACACTCATTTCATACCTCTTTTAAATAGGCCAAATTTATTATGACTTAGCTTAGTTTAATCTTTGATAGCTTACTTGGCAATGCTCTCCCCATGCTTTTTTCTAGCTTGCGGGTGGTTTTCACCAATTGTTCCAAATCTAAACCTGTTTTAACGCCCATTTGATGTAACATATTCACAACATCTTCGGTGGCAACATTCCCAGTGGCTCCCTCGGCATATGGACAGCCTCCCAGGCCTCCAATGCTCGAATCGAAGTTTTTCACGCCACAGTCTAAGGAGGCTAGAATATTAGCTAGCGCCATGCCTCTTGTATCGTGAAAATGCATAACTATTTTTTCGTTTGGAATCAGGGCCTGAATTTTCTTGGTTAGACTTCTGACCTGTTTTGGATTGGCCACACCAATGGTGTCACCAAAGGAAAGTTCATAAACCCCAAAATCAAACATCTTTTCCGCAACTTTTAAAACTTTGCTCTCTGACACCTTACCTTCGTAGGGACAGCCAAATACCGTACTCAAATAGCCGCGAACTTTGATTTTATTTTGCTTAGCCATATTCACAACTTCAGTCATTCTCTCAAAGCTTTCTTTAATACTACAATTGGTATTTCTTTGTGCGAAAGCTTCCGTGCTTGAAGCAAAAATGGCGACATCTTTTACTCCAGAATCAATGGCAGTTTGCATGCCAATAGCATTAGGTACTAGGTAAGTTGCTCGAATGTTTTTATACTTTGAAAATACGGATTTACTTAGTTGTTTATGTAGTTTATCCGATCCAGCCATTCTTGGCACCCAAACTGGTGAAACAAAAGCTCCTGGCTCCAAGTGCTTCACGCCTGCCTTTAACAGGTCATTTATTAAAGTCTTTCTTTGCGCAATGCTAAAAACAGATTTTTCATTTTGAAGTCCATCTCTTGGCCCAACTTCCGTGATTTTAACTTTCATATCAGCCTTCTTGCTTTTCAATTCGTACCAATAAATCACCCAAAGAAACTTGATCTCCTGCTGAGTGATTTAATTCAACCACAGTTCCATCAAAACTCGCTTCCATGGCGTACTCCATCTTCATCGCTTCCATGACCATCAGAACCTGGCCTTGCTTTACTTCTTGACCCTTTTCGATAAAAACCTTCATGATTTTTCCTGGCATGCTTGCTTTAAAAATTCCTTTGGCTGCCTCTGCGTTTTCTTGATCGCCACTAGCACGATTGGGGATTTCATAACAATGATTTTTGCCATTAAAATGAAACCACAGTTTTGATCCATGTCTGTGAACCGGAATGCGAGTACTTAAGTTATCTAGCTTTATACCTAAATATTTCATTTACACATTCCTCCATGCATCCTGCCAAGCTGACAAAGGCTGCTCTTTTGCCTGCGTATGCTGATTTGCAAGCTGAATCATCAAGTGTTCTACCACTTGCAGCTCTTCCTCAGACCATTTTTTTTCTCCCAAAGCATTGGAGAAGTATTCTTCGATAAATCCTGTAGTCATGACACCAGTGAAAAATTCAGGATGATTAATAATTTCCACTAAAAAATCAATATTAGTTTGAATTCCAAAAATTTCCGTCTCTTGCAAAACCTCAATCATTTTTTTACAAGCAGCTTCTCGATCTTCTGCGTGAACAATCAACTTTCCAATCATGGGATCATAAAAACTCGTAACGCTATCTCCTGGGTCAAAGGCATAGTCAAAACGACGACCTTCTCCCTTTGGAAACTTTTGATGGAAAATTTCGCCCGTACTTGGAATCCCTTTTTTATAAGGATCTTCGGCATAGAGACGGCACTCAATGCTATGACCTTTTTTCTCAATTTGTGATTGCATAAAAGGAAGCGGCGATCCCATAGCTACTTTAATTTGCGTCTGCACCAAATCTTTTCCCGTTATATACTCAGTAACAGGGTGCTCAACCTGTAAACGTGTGTTCATTTCTAAAAAGTAAAAATCTTGCCCCGCCAACAAAAACTCAACAGTTCCAGCTCCGACATAATTTACTTTTTCAGCCGCACGTAGGGCCGCTTCAGCCATACGTTTTCTCGTCTCCTCATCCAAAGAAGGGCTTGGTGCTTCTTCGATGATTTTTTGGTGACGTCTCTGCACACTACACTCTCTTTCAAAAAGATGGACATAATTTCCATACTGATCACCAAAGATTTGAAATTCGATGTGCTTAGTATTTTCTAAGTATTTCTCTAAAAACACTTGGTCTGAACCAAATGCTGCCAAAGACTCTCGCTTTGCTGAATCTAGTTGTTCGGCAAAATCTGCTTTAGAACGAGAGACCTTCATACCTCTCCCACCACCTCCGGCGGCAGCTTTAATCAAAACAGGAAAACCAATCTCTGTAGCTTCGGACTTTAAACGATCAAGACTTTGATCTTCCCCTTTATATCCTGGAATGCAAGGCACTCGTGCTTCTTCCATTAATTTTTTTGCCGAGATTTTATCACCCATATTGCGTATGGAATCAGGCATTGGCCCAATGAAACTCAAACCAGCGCCTATTATGGCTTCTGCAAAATCAGCATTCTCTGATAGAAAGCCAAAACCAGGATGAACAGCATCGGCCATTGCTTTTTTCGCAGCCTCTGCGTTTTGTTTAATATCAAGATAAGGTGAGTCTCCAGTCAATAGTACACAATCATCTGCCATACGATAAGCTCGTGTACCAATATCAGGCTGAGAGTGTAACAAAACCGCTTCAATTCCTAATTGGTGACAAGCTTCGATAATTCGTACTGCAACCTCACCACGATTACATACTGCAATTCGTTTAAAATTCTTTACATCTGCCATTACTTCGCCTTCCACTTAGGAATTTCTTTCGTTAAAAAGAAATTTAAACCCTCTTGCCCCTCATCGCCTACACGACAAGCCGCGATCACTTCCGCTGTAAACTCTTTGTTTTTGTCTACTGACTTTTCTCGGTAAGAACTAAATAGTTCTTTGGTTTTACGCATAGCTTGTGGCCCGTTTTCAACCAAGGCCTCCACTGTCGCTGTAAGATAATCTTCCACCTCATCTTCGTGACCAATGAATCGAACTAATCCTGAATCTTTTGCCTCTAAAGCAGAAAAACGCTTTGCCGTTAACATAAACTCTCGAGCAGCAGAAGCCGTCATTTTTTCTAATACAAATGGACTTATAGTCGCAGGACTTAATCCCCATTTAACTTCGGAAAAGCAAAATTTTGTGTGCTTTTCAGCAACAACAATATCACTGGCCGCTAGCAAGCCAAGACCACCACCATAAACATTGCCGTGCGCCTTGGTAACCACAGTTACTGGGCACATGTAAATTGCCTCGAACATTTCATACAACTTGATTGCATCTTCTTTATTTTCTTGCTCGGAGTAAGACGCCATCTCTTTCATCCAGTTCAAATCTGCCCCAGCACAAAAACTTTTACCATTGGCTTTTAGAACGATTGCACGTAGTTCAGGATCTTTAGCTGCGTCTTTGAAAAAAGCAGTGATCCCCTCAATCATTTCTGGATGAAAGGCATTGTGCAAATCAGGACGATTTAAAGTAATTTGATGAACGTATTTCTTTTTCTGAATCTCTAACATAAATCCCCCTACATTCTAAAAACACCAAAGCCAGTTCTTTTCCATTCAGCATTTAAACTAGCACTGATTCCCAAACCTAAAACTTTTCGAGTGTCTTTTGGATCGATAATTCCATCATCCCATAACCTAGCTGTCGAATAGTAGGCTGAGCTTTCTTGCTCATACTTTTTTAAGATTGGTGCTTTAAAAGCCTCTTGCTCCTCAAGGCTCATGCTTTTTCCTTCTCTAGCAAGTTGATCCATTTTTACAGTAAGTAAAACATTCGCCGCTTGCTCGCCACCCATTACAGAAATTTTGGCGTTTGGCCACATCCATAATTGCCTAGCTCCATAAGCACGGCCGCACATTCCATAGTTTCCTGCGCCATAACTTCCGCCAATAACCACTGTAAATTTAGGAACATGAGTTGTACTCACTGCTGTTACTAACTTTGCTCCATGCTTAGCAATCCCCTCATTTTCATACTTCTTACCAACCATAAAGCCAGTGATGTTTTGTAAAAACACTAATGGAATATTTCTTTGAGTACACAACTCAACAAAGTGAGCTGCTTTCAAGGCGCTCTCACTAAAAAGAACTCCATTGTTGGCGATGATTCCCACGGGATAACCGTAGATACTGGCAAAGCCTGTTACGATGGTATTGCCATATCTAGGTTTAAATTCATGAAAATGAGAATTATCCACTAATCGAGAAATGACTTCTCTAACATCAAACGGAGTTTTTGGGTCTTTTGGAATCACCCCATAAATTTCATCTTCTTTATATAGTGGTGGATGAATTTCTTTTTGATGTAATACTGTGGTTTTCTTTCGGTTTAAATGAGACACAATACTACGAGTAATTTCTAGGGCATGTTCATCATCTTCAGCAAAGTGATCCGTTACACCACTTAAATCACAATGGACCGCTGCACCACCAAGACTCTGAGCATCCACCTCTTCTCCTGTCGCTGCTTTTACTAATGGTGGACCACCAAGAAAAATACTACCATTGTCTTTTACAATCACATTTTCGTCACTCATTGCAGGAACGTAAGCTCCTCCAGCTGTACAACTTCCCATGACAACCGAGATTTGTGGGATTCCCATCGCAGACATATTTGCTTGGTTATAAAAAATTCTGCCAAAGTGATCTTTATCGGGGAAAACTTCATCTTGCATTGGTAAAAAAGCTCCCCCGCTATCTACCAAATATATGCAAGGAAGATTGTTCTCCATAGCAATTTCTTGCGCTCGCAAATGCTTTTTAACCGAAAGCGGGAAATAGGTTCCCCCCTTTACCGTGGAGTCGTTGGCAACGATTACGCATTCATAACCAGACACAACACCTATTCCAGTAACAACACCTGCTCCAGGAGCAGCATCACCATACATTCCATTGGCAGCCAAAGTGGAAAACTCTAAAAAGGAAGTTTGTGGATCTATTAAGGTCTCCACTCGCTCTCTTGCGCTTAACTTATTTTTCTTTCGAAGTCGTTCAATGGCTTTTTCACCACCGCCTAACTTTGCCGTTTCTACTTTTTTTCGCCACTCTTCGACCAAAGATTTCATATGCGAATAGTTTTCTGAAAATTCAGAAGACTGAGAGTTCAGTTTGCTTGGGATGGCTTTAATTTGCTCTAGCATTTTTCCCCTCTTAATAGTGCTAAGACGTTGATTATGCTGGCATTTTGTTAAACTAATTAGGAAATTGCAAGATATAACCGGAGCGTAAAAAGCCAGGAAACTAAGCAAAACTTATTTTTTGCTGCTTTTTAAGGCTAGCCTTGCTGGTCTTTCAATGATAGGTCCTGGTTCATGGAATTAAAGCGCATTCAGCATAGGAAAATTGCTAAAGAGAGCCATTTGCTTGATTATTTACTCAGCAGTTTTCAGATTAATCCATTGCAAGCAAATGCCCTAATAGAATTGGGTGCCATTTACCTTAATCGAAAAAGATGTATGGAAAATTGCCTTCTAAAGCCGGAGGACTATTTAAGAGTTCATCTACAGCCCAAAAGGTTTAGAACGCCAAAAGATATTTCTAAACTCATCTTGGCTAATCACGAAGATTTTCTGGTTGTTGCCAAGCCAAGTGGTCTTCCCTCCATTCCAAGCTTAGACAACGCACTAGAGAATTTAAAACATTTGCTAGAAGACTTTCTAAAAAGCTCTCTCCACCCCGTTCACCGGTTGGACGTAGATACGAGTGGCTTAATTCTATTTGCCAAAAATAAGTTAGCCGCAAGAGACTTTGGAAAACTCATTAGTAGTGGCCAAATTCACAAAACTTATCTGGCATTAAGTGAAGAACAAGTAAGCCCTGGACCTTATAGGCATTTTTTAAAGGCCGGGCAGAAACCTCCCTTCCAGCTAACTGGTGAAAGAGGAAATTCCTCAGACAAAGAATGTCGTCTAGAAGTTTTATCATCACAAAAAATTTCCTGCTCTGAGAGTTTTTTGATGGATTCTAATCTCTATCCAAACTTGGAAAAACTGGGGACTGGGTTTTTACACCAAATTCAGCTGTATACAGGCAGAACCCATCAGATTCGCAGCCAGTTTTCTCATTTAAATGCCCCTTTAATTGGCGATAGTTTATATGGAAGCCAAACAAATCTAGAAGTCTTTGCTTTGCAATCTTCTAAAATATGGTTTAAATTTAGGTCTGAGTCCTATCAATTCGAATATACTCCTACGGAGAAGGCATGCGCTATTTACGATTAATATTATTGGTGATTTTTGTATACTGGACCTATCATGGTATGCATAAACCTTTAGCCATCAGCGTTTATACTCACTCTGTAATTCAAGAAGATCTCAGAAACATTATTCGTGCAGCCATCAAGGACGCCCTTCCAGATGCCACCAACATTCGTTTTGCGAAAATGAATACTGAAGGCATGGGAGACGATCAAGTCGTAGCTAGTTTTGTTTATGGATACAACACAGAAAGTGAAAGTGGCTCCGATTATTACGAGATCGAAGGCCGTGCGCTATTAAACAGATATCCAAGTGAAGAAGTATTAGAATCATGGTCGTTAGATCAAATCGTATTAGATAAAGAGGCAATTGAGTTTCAAGACCCAATTTTAATTGAAGTTGAGTGATATCCTAGAAAAACAACATTACAAGCCGAGCGAATGTATTCAATTAAGTGCAGATGCGGATTTAATTGTAGAAGAAAAACTTTTGCAACACCCTGCTTACTGGCAAGAATATGTCGATAATCTAAATTTCAACCAAGGTTGCTTTTTTACCTCTATCGAGGGAAAAGAACGACTTGTTGAGTTTGAAGCCTTCCCATTAATGGCAAAACGAATGTTTTCTGATGAAGGAAAACTATACGCCGAAGTTTTTCCAGGCCTTCCAATGCAAGTGCAAGTGGAAAGCTTCCAGTACGATGATTTTGATCGCTTTGTTTGTTTATCAAAAAACAAATCTTTTCCGATTGGTTTAACTGATTCTGCGCAAAATGATTTTTTCAATGTCTGCGACGACTTTGATGATGATTCGTTTCGCTTTGACGGAAAACACTATGAGATGAAAGACCTTTTTGAGCCAAGCAACTCACGCAATGAAGACTTTTGGTCTGCAAAATACAAGAGCGGCAATATCGGCTTTGACATGAAAGGCCCACATCCATTTTTAGTTAAAAATTTAGATCAATTTAAATTTTTAAAATCTAGAGTCTTAGTTTTAGGTTGCGGTAGAGCTCATGATGCTGAGTACTTCGCTCGCCAAGGACATATTGTTACTGCGGTTGATATTAGCCCTAAAGCCATTGAAGCAGCCAAGGCACTCTACCCTGAATCCGCCAACCTAAAGTACGAACAGCAGGATATCTTAAACCTTCCGAATAGTTTTTATAATAAATACGACATTATCTGGGATCACACCTTTTACTGCGCGATTCCACCAAAACACCGACAAGAACTTGTGAAACTATGGTCGAAATGTTTAAGCGAGAAAGGTCGCCTGCTCGGTATCTTTTTTAGTATGTATAAACCTGAAGGTCCTCCTTTTGGCGGAAGCGAGTTAGAACTACGTTCACGACTTTCCAAATACTTTAGAATTCATTATTGGAATCGAGTTATGGAAGGCCCCGTAAGTCGACTAGGGAAAGAGTTTTTTTGCATGCTTGAGAAATTAGAGACAGATTAATCTTTCTTTGATTTTGTAGAACTTAAAGAAAACAAAGACTCTGACTTTGGCTCTTCTAAGAAATTATAGATTTTTTCTAAATCTTCACTGGAAAGATTGATAAATTCACAGCCAAGACCAGATGGCTTCGCCCCTTGCTGTTCTTCACGGACCCATTTGACTTTTAGATCTACCATTATAGGTTCATCAATATCTAGCCTAACCCTAAATACTGTTCCAATATCCATCTTCATCTTGGTTTGGATAAAGACTCCACCTGGGCTTAAATCAAAACTCTTCTGTAGTTTATCCTCATTTTGAATTCCCACAACCTTTTGTTCGCGTGGAAATTTGCGAGTAATTACCCCCTCCTCGGGAGGCTCTTCAAAACTATCTTCGAGAATCTTCTTTAACTTCTTTACTGAAAAGGGCTTGTTCAGACAGCGACTAACTTTCAATCTTTCAATTTCATCAGGGTCTAAAATAGCATGGCCACTCATTAAGATATTTACAGGAATACGAATGTTTTCGGCTTGAATGCTTCGCATGAGCTCGATTCCATCCATTCCCCCCGGCATTCTAATGTCGGACACAATCGCATCGACGTGAACACCACGCCTAAGGAGATCAAGAGCCTTCTCCCCACTTTCTGCCGAATAGACTTTAAAGCCTTCTCGTTTTAATTGAATACTTAGGAGCTTCCTTAGCTCCTGTTCATCATCTACTACTAAAACAACGCGATTCATTTCTTTATTGTTATTGAATTAAGAGGATTCTTTAAGTGATTTTAATATAAGCTTAATTTATTGAATGAAAGTCCAGGCTAAATAAACATTGGTTATTGCATTTTGCGATAAGTAATCCCTATATTACCCCATCAAAATTGCAAAATTGCTAGATAAGTAGAAAACTCATAGTGAATCGCGTCAGTTTCTGTTAAACCTAGCTCTGCTTTGTAAGGCAAATGCTGACTTAGTCAGAGGAAAGTCCGGACTCCGAATGGCGGTGTAAGGGGTAACGCCCCTCCGGTGAAAACCGAGGACTAGTGGAACAGAGAGAATGTCCAGGACTATGATCTTTCTAGCGGGAACGGGAGCTAGATTGGGAGTTGCTGGAGTGAAAGCAGCTAAACTCTACACGGAGCAAGATCAAATAGGGAAGCGTTTAAGTACGGCCAGTATGAGGCTTCCGGGTTGATCGCTTGAGGGATATAGCAATGTATCTCCTAGACGAATATTTGCCTCGCAAGTTTTCTTGGCAAAAACTTGTCAGACAGAATCCGGCTTACCAGCAGAGCAATGCCAACTATGGGGTCCTTTTATAGGACCCCTCTTTTTTTATTTTCTTTTTGAGAGATCTAACATTTTCTGAGCCTCTGAATGGGAGACATAATAAGGTTCAGACTCGATAATATGATGAATAGATTGCATAATCCCGGCAATTCTATTTAAAGCCGCTCTCACTTTCCCAAGCTTGTCATTGTCCATTTTTTCTATGTCTTCACGAAGGTTTCCGATTGCCACAGTGAGTGGATTATTAATTTCATGGTTATAGGTAACGATCATTGAGTGGAGAGTTTCTAATTCTGTTTTTCTCAATATTTCTTCATGATATTTTTTTAAGTTTATTTGAGTATTTATACGAGCAAAAGCAACTCTTGGCTCGGTGGGCTTAATAATATAATCATTAGCCCCTAAACTAAGAGCTTTAACAATGTTTTCCGTGTCGTCTTCTCCGGTCAATAGAATCACAGGCATTTCAATTGGCTTAAATTTACTTCTAACTTGATTTAAAACCCCGTGCCCAGAAACCCCTGGCATATGTACATCTAGAAGAACAACATCGTGGAAAATGCCTTTCCGAAAGTCTTTTAAAAAGCCTTCGCCAGTTTCATAATAAGTACAATGAAGGTTTTCTTTTTCCAAAGTTCTCGAAAAAATACCTGCGATCATTTCATCATCATCAACAATAGCGATCTTTACAATTTTTTGATCTAACATTGTTATACTCCGTACAGATACTTTATCGGAATGATCACTTCTCCTGTCAAATGTCTATTGCCTAGTACACAGAAGCTTAAAGATTGTTAAGATTAGATCGTCTTAATATTTCTGAGAGGAAATCTAAGCCATTCTCAATATTATGTTAGCAATGTAGTTTAAAGAAATGATACATTCTTTTAGATTAAATTAAGAAATTAGAACGCAAAGAGTCTACTTAATAGGGTTTTGAAAGTTTTTGATTATCACAATCTATACAATTTCTGCTGCATAAAAAAGGAGGCCAAAGCCTCCTCATCAGTTTTTAAAATGTATTTTACATCAAATCTTTTTGGACTATTTCGATCCAGTAATTATCAGGGTCTTTAATAAAGGCGATGTTTTTCATCCCTCCTTCTCCCAATTTTTTTTGAAACTCAACTCCTAGCTTCTCAAATCGTTCGCAGGCTTTTTTAATATCGGGAACACTTACGCAGATATGTCCAAAACCACGTGGATCAGAATTTCCATCATGGTAAACCGCTCCATCTTCTTTTTCAGTCCCCCAATTATGGGTTAACTCTAAAACCGATTGTCTACCAAATGTATAAGCTGCATTGGCTTTTTCTTCAGAAGGCACTTTCTCGCCTTCTTCTAAATATGCTAGAAAATATAAAGAAAACTTCCACTCTTCAAAATCTAGCTTTCTCACTAAACTCATTCCTAAAACATCTTGGTAAAATTTGTTGGATGCTTCAGGGTCCTTAATTCGTAACATCGTATGATTAAAAACGTAACCTTGTGTTTCACTCATATTTACTCTCCCTTCTCTAAAAATGGGTAATCAGTATATCCTTCAGCCGTTTTCGTATAAAAAGTCTCTGGGTTAAAATCATTAAAAGCTTTACCTAGTTTAACTCTTTCTACTAAGTCTGGAGTAGAAATGTAATACCTTCCCCAGGAAACCGCATCCGCTTTTCCTTCTTCCACTAAGCTTTGCGCTTGGGAAACTTCAAGGCCTTGGTTTGACACCAGTACTCCTCCAAATTGTTCTTTCATATAAGGACTCAGAGAATGATCGGTACTAGATTCTCTTGTAAAGATAAAAGCAATTTTTCTCTTCCCTAGTTCCTTGGCAACATATCCAAAAGTCTCTTTTGGATTTTCATCTCCCATATCATGCGAGTCACAAGCTGGTGCTAAATGAACTCCAACACTTCCCGCGCCCCAAACATCAATCAATGCATCAGTAATTTCCAGTAAAAATCTAGCGCGATTTTCTAGACTTCCACCATACTCATCAGTTCGCAGGTTTGTACTAGATTGTAAAAACTGATCAATCAGATAGCCATTGGCAGCGTGAATCTCTACGCCATCAAAACCAGCGGCTTTAGCCCTTGCGCCAGCCTCTTTGTATGTTTGAACTAGCTCCTTAACTTCTTTAGTTTCTAATGCTCTTGGAGTTTCAAACTCTTTTTTCGGTCGAAGTAAACTCACATGACCTGCTGGCTTTACTGCACTCGGAGCAACCGGTGTTTCGCCTCCTAGAAAACTTGGATGAGAAATTCTCCCCACATGCCAGAGTTGAAGAAAAATTTTTCCACCTTCTTTATGAACTGCTTCAGTTGTTTTTTTCCAGCCCTCTACCTGTGCATCATTCCAAATGCCTGGAGTGCCTTCATAGCCGACACCCATTGGAGTGATACTCGTGGCCTCAGTTAAAATTAGTCCAGCACTAGACCTTTGCTTATAATAGGTTGCCATCAATTCATTAGGGATACGCTCTACTCCTGAACGTTGCCTAGTCAAAGGCGCCATAATAATCCTATTTCTCAACATATGATCGCCAACTTTTAGTGGCTCTAACAAAATATTACTCATAAATATCCTCCTCTTGTTTAATAGAACAAAGATAAAGCTTTTTGCCTCAAGAAGAAATGTATTCCTGATTTTCATTGCAGTTTATTTAATACACAAACAAAAAAGCGACTTTGGGAAGCCGCTTTAAATAAAAATGCTAAGATAAAAAACTTTTAGAAATCCTCACCCTCACCAACGAAACGATAAGTTGAATACTTATTAGGATCTAAAAAGTTATGAAATTCCTTACACGTTTTCTTTTCTTTCAATTTTTTCCCTAACCGGGAAGCCCTGGCAATGACATCACCTTCCACATATTTAAAAAAAGAACCATCCTCACTAAAATGATAGTTTACACGAAAATACCATTGCCTTGGGTTTATAAGACTATCTTCAATTTCAAAAGCTCCAAATTCATCTTCACTGGCAAACCAGGCTTTTGAGATGAAATAAACACCATTGCTATTCGAATCTGTGATTCTTACGGCATAACAATCTTCATATTTGTATTCGGTCTGTTCGCTCGCAAACATCTGCGACGCTACAAGTAAACTAAATACCACAAAAAATACTTTCATAATTCCCCCTATTCAAGACTTTGTAGGAAGAAATGTTCCAATTTGACAGAGATTTATTAAATTAAACTTCTTTCCCATTGTTATTTTAAATACAGAGAAAGCTTTACAACTAAGTGCTAAGAAAATGGAAATATCTATTTTAACTGAATCGAAAATTAAATTTGTAGACTCTTACACATTATCTATAACCAACAAAGAAGAAAGTTTATGGAAATGCCTTGAAAATTGTTGTATGGAAAATCAAACTTCAATCTACAAAACCTACATTCGCCTCTTCCTAATGATCACAGTCTCAATGATCGTGATGTACGGAATCACTTACCTCAACAGCTATCGTCTCGAAGATGTATTCTGGAGTGAGACAAGATTTTATATGAATCTTATCATGGGCTCAGCAATGACACTTGTGATGCTGTGGTTCATGAGAGATATGTACAAAAGTAAAGTTTTAAATACGCTTATCGTAATTCTAGCCATTGCTGTAATGGGCAAGGCAACATGGCTAATGAGAACTCAAAAAGAAGTAAATGACATCGCATATATGAAGGCGATGATCCCACACCATTCCATTGCTATATTAACGAGTCAAAAGGCACAAATAAGAGACATTAGAGTTCACCAGTTAGCTGTAAATATCGCTGAAACGCAAAAAGAAGAAATAAAGAAAATGAAAAAGCTAATCCGACAAATACAAACAGAAGGTCCGCAAAAACTAGAGGACCTTACGAATAATAAAATCACTCAAAACCTATAAACCATGACTACGTCCTGGAGCCCGTACCAAAAAAAAACCACCTTGCGGTGGTTTGTTTTTGGTACGGGCACCAGGACTTGAACCTGGGATCCTCCGGTTATGAGCCGGATGCTTTAACCAACTAAGCTATGCCCGCTTAAATTGTTTTAACAATATATCTAATTCAGATTGGCTTGTCTTTAATTTTCAAATGTTTGAATCATACTATCAAAAAAAATGCTTAGTTTTTCTGCAAGATTTGACTCTTTTCTATTTTTTAACCAGTATAGACGACACTTTGGACACTATCGGCCACAACAATCTCCATTTCCACGAAGTTAGAAGCCTCCAAATCTTCCTCTTGAGCGAGGTAGGTTATACTAGCCACATTAGCAGTCACATTACTTAATGTAATTAAGCCTTCGACAATTGGCATAACCGCAAGCATCAAAACAATGGTCGGCTCCAAAGGAATTCCTAGAGGTTTCATCACGATTCCTAGCATCGCTAGGGCTCCAATACCTGGAGCACCACTCATAGCAATAGAAGTTAGGATAGATCCTACCAAAACAACAACAGTGCTCGATAGACTCAAACCAATTCCATAAATTTCCATCATAAAAATAGCGGTTAAACTCACAATGAAAGACGAACCAACTGCATTTAGACAAATGCTCAAAGGAACAAACAAATGCACTCCGTCTTTACTTAATTTTGTTTTCTCTTCAAAGGATTTCAACATGGCCGGTATACTTGCTAAACTCGATGATGTGGAGAAAGATACAATGCTCGGATCTTTCAAAAAGGAATATAGCTCCTTCCAGCTAAGGTTTAATTTTTTCTTTGTCACAAACCAAGAAATCAAAACTATCAAAAGACAACCAAAACTAAGAAGTCCGACAAACTTACCTAGAGCAAAAATAATCCCAGGTCCCACATGAGATATGTGTTCCGCAAAAAGACAAAACAGACCAATAGGCAATCCATACATAATACCTTGAATTACTTTAGCCATGGCTTGGTATAAAACATTAAACAGTTCAACAGTGTGTTTAGATTCTTTACTCTCAACAAAGCCCAGTCCAACCCCAAGAAGAATGGAGAAGAATAAAACCGCTAAATTATTTCCTCTTGTTAAAGCAGAAAAAATATTTCCAGGAACCATCAGCTCCAGCAAACTCCATAAGCCTGTGTCCTGCGAAACATCACTTACCACTGAAGGCGCACTTGCGATCAATTTTCCTAAAGAGTCTTGCGCCTCTACACTTAAATTAGATCCGGCCTGACCAATCACACCTAATAAAAAACCTATTCCCGCAGCCGTTAACATAATCAAAGGAAATAGAGTCACAATTTTTTTGATACTGCCATTTAAACTCTTATTTTTTAAAAGCGACGCAATGCTTGAACTAATGGATACAACTAACAAAGGAGTGATGACCATGGTTAACAGAGACATATATAGTTTTCCAACAGGAGCAATGTACTCCACCAAGTCTTTCAAATAAATTCCAGTAAAAGCTCCACCCAACATTGCAACCAAGATCAATTTTGGGTTTCCTAATAATTTAATGACTTTGTTCCAGATCATTTTTCTTGCCTCCAGTAATCGTTCGCTAAAAATTCTTCTTTTAACTTATCCAGATGTCCCGTGCTTTCCAGTTCCATAAAGAAAATGTCAATCCAAGCTTTTAAACGGTAGTTTTCAGAGGCAACAGCTACACCAATCATATCAAAAGCATCGGGAATCATATAAGTTGCGGTTTTAATATTTAAAGAAGGCATCAAAGTTTGCCATGTCTTTATAATTTGATTATCCACCATGCTAAAATCTACTTTTTTAGATGCAATGGCTTTGTATATTTCTTCGCGGTCTTTAAAATAAACTTTTTGTGCCTTCGGAAATCTAACCTCTATGTATTGAGAAAAGCTCGAGCCTTGAAAAACCGCTACTTTAAGGTCGCTACGATTGAAGCTATCCACATTTAAACGATTTCCTGAGTTTACAAAACTTAGTCGATTAAAAACCACTCCCAAAGGTAAGTTCACATAGGGATTTGAAAATAAAACTTTTTCGGCCCTCTTACTAGTAATGCTTAATTTAGAAATAGCAATGTCAGCTTTTTTATCAGCGACTATATCTACAACTTGATTGTAAGTCTCTGCATTGGAGCGAATTTGCAGCTTTACACCCAGACTCTTCGCCATTTTTTTAGCGATTTCAAAATCAATTCCACGATTTACATTTTTCTCACCATTTGCCTGGATTAAAAATGGTGGAGCTTCGTTTTTATAGGTTACTACCCTAAGAACCCCGCGATCCCTTATCTCAGCAAAGGGATCTTCACCAGCTATACCAGCGGCGCAAATTAAAAAAGCAAATAATAGAACAAAAAGGCTTCTCATATTTATCTCCTACTAAGGATAAATACAAAAGCCGTGCCCCCTAAAAACCCATTTCATTTGCTTTGACAACTAAAAGAGCCTAAATGACCAAAATCGGCAGACAAAACAAAATAAATATACAGTGGAAATTGAAAAAGAGCTTTTTCGAAAAAGTGGTTAAATCCTTTAAATCACAAGATTTCTATAGTCCTTAGAATTGTGTTCTCAAAAGGTTTTCGCCTTCAAGCCCACTCAGATCTTTCCAGGGATAATATTACTCATTTGCTACTTGAAATTGATTGTGATCCGCTAAGAGAGTGTTTTCCAATTTGCCTGTCGATTTCACCAAAAGGAAGAATAAGACTTTCTACAGCAAATACTTCGATTACAGCAGTACGAAAGCTAAACTAAAATTAAAATGACTTTGAGAGCTTTTCCTCCAAAAAAAAAGCCACATCACTGTGGCTCTTAAATCTATCTGTTATTTCAAGTCTTCATAATTGAAATACCATGGAGGCTTATCTTTGATCATATCTAAAGAGTATCCTAAGTTTTTCAAATTACTTCTCTCTGCGCTCAAATATCGAAGCTGCGCATTGGTAGCCATTTTCGTGAAATTGTATTTTTCGTTTTCACAATTGGAATTTGGCACATAGGTATTGGGACTACAAATACTAAAAGTTGTCTCTTTATATCGAGCGTCCTTTACCTGTCTTGCTGCCCACTCTCGATAATCTAGAGGATGGTTCATCTCCATTGCTGGGTCTAACACAAAAACACGTTTTCCAACTCTAACGATTGGCGCTACATGATACCACCAGGAAACGGACCCACTCTTTGAAAAAGGAGTTTTCACATTTAAGTTACCAAAAATAAAAAACTTCATTGGTGGCTCAAGTCCCATACTGGCAACATTCACTGCTGCCCAGTGGGCTCTGGCAAAACAACCATCTTGAGGATATAACCAACTAGATCGGCGAAGCACTCTGCCATTGTTGGGATCGATAATAAAACTACGATCTCTTAAATAACGAAAAGCCGCCATGGTAACTTCGATGGATTTCCAATCAGGAATTTTACTAAGATCCAAGTTTTCAAAACGAGTTGAAACCGAATTGGCGCTAGATCTTGTAGCCCGAGCACTCCCCATATATAAGTCTCTGACTTTTCGAAAATCAACACCTTCAGGCCTAGCAGCCGGCATTGCAATTGAATTTATACTAAATAGTAAAAATAAAAGTAAAAATGAAGCTCTCATATTCCCCCCCAGGTCAAAGAACAGTTTTTTGGATTTAGTCTCTACTTAAACTTTAAGCCTAGATACGTTAACAAAATATATTGAGTCACCGCAACTTTAAACTGCAATGAATGACTCAATGAAAACAAATTAGTTTTAAATCGATTAATTTTGCCACCTAAAGAGATCAAATAAAAAAAGGCCACTATTTCTAGTGGCCTTTTTGCTTTTTGTTTCTGTTTTTTAGCTATCCATAAAGTTCTTTAACTTTTTAGAACGAGATGGGTGCCGCAGCTTGCGAAGTGCTTTCGCCTCAATTTGACGAATACGCTCACGAGTTACATTAAAATCTTGTCCCACCTCTTCTAGAGTATGGTCAGACTCTTCACCAATACCAAAACGCATACGTAGAACTTTTTCTTCTCTTGCTGTTAAGGTAGATAACACACGACGAGTTTGCTCAGCCAAGTTCAAGCTAGACATTGCTTGAAGTGGAGTTACCGTCTTTTTATCCTCGATGAAATCCCCTAGTAAAGAATCTTCTTCTTCACCAACTGGAGTTTCTAAAGAAATTGGTTCTTTGGCAATTTTTAACACCTTACGAACTTTATCAACTGGCATATCCATACGCTCAGCAATCTCTTCTGGCATTGGCTCACGACCTAATTCTTGTACTAGGTAGCGTGAAGTACGGATCAACTTGTTGATCGTTTCGATCATATGCACCGGAATACGAATCGTTCTTGCTTGGTCAGCAATGGCACGAGTAATGGCTTGACGAATCCACCAAGTTGCATAAGTAGAAAACTTATAACCACGACGGTATTCAAACTTATCAACCGCTTTCATCAAACCAATGTTACCTTCCTGAATTAGATCCAAGAACTGTAGTCCACGGTTCGTGTATTTTTTCGCAATGGAAACCACCAAACGTAAGTTAGCTTCTACCAACTCAGATTTAGCAACATCGGCTGCCTTCTCACCTTTCCAGATGGAAGTGTATGTTTCCTTTACCCACTCAAAGTTCATTTCTGATTCTTTGATGATACGATTTAAACGTCTTGTAGCATCGTCGATTTGATATACAAACTTACGGTAGTTATCATAGCTCAAACCAGAATCTCTTAATACTCGATCCATCTCAGCTTCACTATCGTTCATACGATGCCAGTTTTCAATTAACTCATCTGCGCTTTCACAGAAAGTTTGCTTAGCAGCTTCTTTATGACGTTGTCTTAACACAGTCATACGATCCACTAAGTTTCTAAACTTAATCACAATACGGTTGATCGTTTTACGGTTAAAGTTAATTTCCTCAAAGTCTTTCATCAAAGCATCAGTTACTTTCTCTAAGCTCTCTGTTGCTTTTTTCTTTTCAGCGTATTTCTTATTTGGATCTTTTAACTCAACAAAGTGTTTATCTGCCTCTCTCGAGTAGTCTTCCACTTTACCGATCAATTCGTAAATCTTTTGCTCATATTCTTCTTCAGTGTATTGAGTTTCTTCATCCTCAAGACCACGGAAGATGGCTTTCATTTTTAGACGACCGTCTTTTACACGCTCACCCAACTGGATGATCTCGTAGGTTCCTAAAGGGCTCAAAAGGATGGCTCTTAAGATTTCTCTCTCACCAGCCTCGATACGACGTGCGATCTCAACTTCACCCTCACGAGTTAATAGAGATACACTACCCATCTTTTTAAGGTACAAACGAACAGGGTCGTTACTTTTTAAATCTTCATCAGAGGCCTCAGGCTTGTCTTGTTCATCCAAGAAACCTTCTGACTCTTCTTCTTCTTCTTCCTCTACTTCGTCAACAATGTTTACATTCTTAACTTCCAAGGCTTCCATTAATTTGTCTAAAGCTTGTACTGCTAAAACTTCCGCCGGCAATTCATCGTTGATTTCCTGGAAAGTCAAATAACCATTCTCTTTGGCTTTTGCTACCAGTTTGGCTAACTCATCTTCTACGATTTTTAATTGCTCTTCGACGCTTAAAGCTTCGTTTTGATTCTCTTTACTCACTCTTGTTTTACTCCGTTTAAGAATTCGTTCGCTTCTCAGCTTTGTGACTGTTAACTAATTCCATATATCTTTGAAGCTTATCTTCTGGAAGACCATCTTTCAGTCCCATCCGAAGCTCCTTTAATTCATTTTTTGTTGCTTCAACTTTTAGTTTCTCTACACAATCAGTATACAGTTTTTGGACGCGGCCTTCGTCTTCGTACAGATCCCCATTTAGTATTTGTGTAATAACACTAGGATCACGGAGTTTTTTAACCACTAATCCTGGTAACTTATCAAAACTAGAGGCATCTTGTCCATAGTAGCTGTGCAGTTCAGCAAAAATTTCTTTAGCCGTTTTCGTACTTAAGTATGCAAAATCATTACCAACTAAGAAGTTTTTTAGTAATTCTTCGTTGAGAAGGCAGATTTTTAACAGCTCAAGTTCACTAGGCATCAATGATTTTAAGTCTAAATACGCGGAATCACTCGTTGAATCCTTAGATTCAAGAGAATTTGTTTTTTCCGAAAAATTCTGAGACGTAGCAGCTGAATTTGCTGACGTTTTCTGTCTGGCATCTTTCCACATCTGCCGCAGAGTGTCCCTTAACCAGTTAAACTCCACACCTAAACGCTCTGCCGTCTCTTTTAAGTAAAGCTCTCTCAGGCGATTATCTGCAATTTTACTTAAAGCTGGAAACAAACGATCCACCGCTTTTATTTGGCCTGTCGGAGTTCTGTCAAAATCCCTAAGAACTCTCGACAAATACCAAAAATACAGATCTTGTGGTTTAGCCAATAAATCCCTAAAACTCTCAATACCGTGTTTGTCTATGTACTCATCGGGATCAAGCTTTTCTGGTAAAGATAGAATTTTAGGATACAGAGCTTGGCCATATAAAATAGGCATACTTCTCTCGGCCGCTGTTTGCCCAGCATCATCCCCGTCAAAAAGTACAACTACATTTTTCGTGTAGCGCTTTAAGAGCTTAGCATGATCGTCCGTAAAGGCCGTTCCTAAATTGGCCACACAATTTTTAATCCCTGCTGAATACAATGCCAAAAGATCCATATATCCTTCGACAACTATAACTTGGTCTTCGGTTAAAATGTGTTTTGCTGTCTCGTGCAATCCATACAGAGTTCTTCCTTTATGAAACACTAAACTCTCTGGACTGTTTAGGTATTTAGGATTGTCTTCTTTTTTTAAAACTCGTCCACCAAAGCCAAGAACTTCATTTGACGGAGACAATATAGGAAACATTAAACGATTTCTAAAAATATCAAAGCTACCGTTGCCTGTTTTTCTTCGTTTACTTAAACCCAGTTCACCGGCTTGTTTTTCAGAACCACCATTTCGCTGTAAATAATTGATCAAATCATCCCAAGCATCTTTGGCATAACCAATCTGAAATTTATCAATGATTTCTTCCGTTAACTTTCTGGATTGCACGTAAGATTTTACATCTTGAGGAGCTTGCTCTAAGTTCGTTTGAAAGCGATTTCTCGCAAGCTCATTTACACGTAAAAGTTGTTTCTTAACGTCTTTATTTTGTTGGTATTTTTGCTTCTGCGCTGAGTTTAATTCTGGTTCAGGCAAAGGCACTCCAGCCTTTTCAGCTAGAAACTCAATGCTCTCAACAAAACTCATTCCATTATATTGTTGAAGCCAACTAATGATGTTCCCTGACTTCTTACAGCCAAAGCAATGATAGAGTTGTTTAGAAGCGCTCACTGAAAAACTAGGGCTTTTTTCGTTGTGATCTGGAAAAGGACAAAGCCCCATTAAATTAGAGCCACTCGATTTTAACTGAGTGTATTGCGATATAAGATCCACCAAATTATTGGCGTCGATAACTTTATCGATAAAATCTTGTGAGTAACGCATTCAGGGCCCCTAAAAATTTAGAAACCCCTCAAGCTTATGAGAGGTTGATCTTCTCTTAAGATAATTTTGCTTTAACAATGCTGCTAATCATTTTGCCGTCTGCACTTCCAGCAGTCTTGGCTTGAACTTCCTTCATCACAGCACCCATTTCTTTCATGGAGCTAGCACCAAGAGCAGCAATCACTTCTTCAACGATAGAAGTAACTTGTTCCTCTCCCATTTGTGCCGGAAGATAAACTTCTAAGAATTTTGATTCTTCGATTTCTTTCTCTGCAAGCTCAGGGCGACCAGCATTTTCATATTGCTCAGCAGCTTCTTTTCTTTGCTTAACTAGTTTTTTAACTACAGAGATAACATCCTTATCAGATAACTCATTTGGACGAACTTCGATTTCTTTGTTTTTAATGGCCGACTGAAGCATGCGAAGCGTGCTAAGCTTTACAGCTTCTTTCGCACGCATCGCATTTTTTACGTCATCCATAATTTGTTTTTGCATGGACACGGTTAACGACTCCTTAGAATTCGTTAGACTTTTTCATTTTTTTAACTAGTCGTTTGCGAGCCGCAATTGACTTTTTCTTCGCAGAAATACTTGGTTTCTCGTAATGCTCTCTTTTCTTTAGTTCAGAAAGGATACCGGATTTCTCGCAAGATTTTTTGAACCTACGGAACGCTCCTTCGAAAGCTTCACCATCGCGTACTTTTACAAAAGCCACTGTAATCACCACCCTTCACGTGTGTATCGAGTTATAATGACGAGATTTCTAGCAATTTCAGCTAATTAAGTCAAGGATCTGCAAGTAAAATAGTAAGCTGACTATTCACCAGTAAACTGGCAGCTCTAAGCCAGCTGTTAAGCCCACTTCAAGACAGTAATAGTATTGCCTGTTTTTTAACTAAAATCCAAATTCTTAAATCATCTCCATTAAGTTATAGGCCTTATCGTCATTTTGTTGCCATTATTTTAATCAAAAAAAGCCAACTAGAAATACCTTCTATCCAATAAAAGGAAGCAAAATCAGTTTTAGAGTGAGCTAGACGGCAAATTGTAAATTTGTATTTTTTACATGGCGTTGGTATAAAATCAATCTAGGATATTTATTCTAGATTAGGGGGAAATATGAAAATTACTATACTAAGCGTAATCGCTTGTCTGGCATTCGCCACAAACCTTAACGCAAATGAAAGCAACTCAAAGGATTTTCAGCTGCTTGATTCCATCGATCAAATGGCTGAAGCCGAAATTTCTATGAACTTAAATTTAGATTTTGCTGCAATGAACTTGGATTCGCAAAGTCTGTCCACCACCAAATTAACCATTAACAATGACAATATGGGTTCCGTTCGAAACCCACGCATTCGCCGCATTCTACAAAGAGAAATTAGAGCAAAAAATGTTGGTGAAGCAATGAGTATTAAACGCACTGGTTTAACATTTGTAGAAAGTCTCCGCGATTTTCATGATTTAGCTTCTATTCCATTTAACAGTCCAACAGATGCATATAGAGACGCTAGAGGAGAGTTTATTCTCGCCCATATTGATCCTGTAATGCACTTAGAATATAGCCCAAGACTGATAACTTCTATGGAGTTGGATCTTAGAACTGTTAATCATGTGATCGCTTTAAAAAGAAAAGCAATTCGAATGGCTTATAATCTTTTTGAGTACAACAGACTAATGGAATTGGAGTTCCAGAAACCTTCCGATGCTATGAAACAAGCTCTTGGAAAATTAATTGGCGAAACCATTCTGATTGTACCTATAACTGATAGATTTAACTTTAATGACATTGAATTCTTAGCTTCTGACCTTGAACCGAAAACACGCAGCATTTCTGATGCCCTAGCGGTAAAGAGAGCTTTATATAGAAATGTTACCAATCTTCGACAGTTTCATGCTGCATCCGTAATATACCTTTCAAAGCCTACTGACGCCTACAAAGAAAGAAATGGAGACCAAATTTCACGAGAGATCATTCAGCACGTAAAACCAAGATCTAGCATTCGCAACCTAATCCGCATTGAAGGCTTAACTAAATTAGTGCCTCAAGCAATTGCCGTGAAGCAAGCAGGTTTAGTTGCTGCCGGAACTCCTGAGCGCTTTTGGAGACTCACTGAATACGCATTTAGGAGCCCAACTGATGCTTATAAAAATGCAGTCACAAGATTTATTGGCCAATACGCAAGTAGCTACGGAAAGTAATTCACAAAGCGGGCCTAGCCCGCTTTTTTTTTAGCTGAAATTTGACTTCCAAAGACAATTTGTTAAAAACCTTCTGCTAGGAGAACAATATGGCAGAAAAAACTTACAATGATGAATTTTGGATGGATCGATGCTTAGAGCTTGCAAAAGAAGCGGCAAACATAAAAGAAGTACCCGTTGGTGCTATTGTTGTTCATAAAAATCAGATCGTAGGTCAAAGCTTTAATCGCAAAGAAATCGACCAAAACCCAATTGCTCACGCTGAACTTCTAGCAATTCAAGAAGCCTCAAGAAATCTTGCTCGCTGGAGACTTAGCGGCTGCACTCTATATGTAACTTTAGAACCATGTATTATGTGTGCTGGTGCAATCACTCAAGCGAGAGTAGATCGTGTTGTTTATGCAGCGAAAGATCCAAAAGCGGGTGCAATTGAGTCTCTGTTTCAAGTTTTTGACTCTAAAGGATTAAACCACACTCCTATGCTTGATAGCGGCATCCAACAAGAAAAAGCATCTATCCTTTTAAAAGATTTTTTCAAAGGTCGTAGAGAAGAAAACGCAGAGAAGAAAACTTCTGTAAAAAGAGACTTAGAAGTGAGTCTTTAGTTTAAGAAATAAAATTTTAGATGGAAACCCATAAGCCAGCAGAGACTTTCAAATTCTTTGCTGGCTTTTTTAATGACATATAAACGGCCCCTTTTAATTACTAATTAAATAGTGCGAAAACCTTGGAACTCATTTTTTGTATTCATTGTAAGAAAAATTCAAACTCCAACTATCGCAGTAAAACAAATAGTCACAGCTACAATCAAAATAAGACATAGAATTTGTTGCAATAAGGATTGGATTTTACCAATTAGGTGCCCTAAACTTTTATTCGGCGCAATTCCGTAAATCTTGATCATTAGCTTGGTGGAGTTTGGCAAAGCCAAGGTATCCTGTCCCCACAAAAAAAGCCCTCTTTCGAGAGCTTCTTGCACAAGATCATTAAATTGATTCTCGCATTTACCAAAAAGACCAAAAGCTACTGCTTGTGTCTGATTTAAGGATTCTCTCAGACTCGACTTTTGAGTTCTTAGCCATTCGAGTAGCAAATTTTAGAGCTTCGGGCTTTGGCATATTAAGACCTTTTTCATCCATTGCATATTTTAAAGCTCGGTGAAAACTTTCTATTGCTCTTGGGCCATGACCAATTAACTCGCGAGATAATTTTAAAGCCTCATAAGAGGTAAAAAATAGCTTACTACTTCGCAGATATTTATAGTTATCAATGAAAGCATCTGCAACTTCATCCTCTTCTGTATCCATGGAAGCCAAAATTTCATGAACCAATTTTGCACAGGCGTACTTTGTCTGGGCTAAACCACGATCTTTTCGACAAAAATCAGTAAGCTCTTCAAATTCTTCTTTCATCTTTTTTGCAGAAACTTTACTTGGCTCCAAATACTTTTCTGCAACATTAATTGCTTCTTGAAGACTTAAATCTAAACCACTTTTTAGATATAGGTCTCTCAGCACAGAAACATACATATCCACTCGTTCATCTTCAACACCAGAAGCTTGCTTTGCTACTGGTACTGCATTGACCATTCCCACATTTAACTTTTGATAAAGCAAGACGACTTTAATAAATCTTCTTGCTGCTCCATCACAGTTTTGCGAAACTTCTTCAGCTATTTTACGATTGTTTGCCTCAGCGGCTTTTCCAGCTCCTTTGGCTCCATGTCGCAAAAACTCTAAAGTAGTGATGTATTCTTTTGCTGAATCACAATATTGTACTGTAGTCTCTCCATATGCATTCGTACTTAAAGCGAGTAGAATGCCTAAACTAAAGATTCCCTTCTTCATACAAACTCCTAAAACTTAAGACTTAACTGAAGACCTGGGACAACTTCATTGTTCGCTGTTTGAATTAAGCCTGAGCTTACCACTGGTCCGTAAACTCTATTTTTATAGCGGTCGTAGTCTAGGTAGATCTCTTCATAACGGTGCTTAAAAATCATCGGTAGTAAAGACGTAAAAGCAGCAATGCCAGCAACTAACTTTGCATCTTTACCGGCGTATTCTGTTTCCATCTGTGAAAGACCAATACCCGCCAAAGCCATGAACCATCTAGTCTTTTTCATTAATTTGTACCTATGATACATAGTTTCTTCCGCAATACGCACTCTTGCTAAACGATCTCTTTTGGACTTACTAGGCATTTTTCCAATCTGAGACGCCGCTTTTCCGTACACATCATTTCGATCCCAGTAATAAGTTAATCCAGCAAAACTGGCCCCAACCAAGATTTGTAACATCGCCGCATTATCGACAGAGCTTTTTTTGTCTTCATAAGCTGTCGTAGTATTAAAATCAGCTGTATTAATGTCTTGATCACTCTGTAACATCACACCAGAAGCAATCAATGCAACAGAGGGTGTTAAAAGCTGCCAGTTTCTCATAAAGAAACCATCGTCGTTTTTACTTGCCTGTCTCAATCTATCTTCAGCACTAGGTACAACGTGTAATTCAGGGTATAATAAATCTGCTGAAAATGTTTGAATGGATACGAGCATTACTAAAGTAGCGAAAAAATAAATCTTGCGGGTCATCCTTGTTCCTTTGTGAATATCCTTCAATAATAAAACTAGATTATATTAGCTTGCTGTTACTGGGTAATCATTTTTGGGTTACCACAATAAACTAGGGGAAAAACTTTATGAAAGTATTGAAGCCATTGCTATTCACATTTCTTGGGATGTTAATTTTTTCTAACGATAGCTTTGCAAAATCACAATCCGTAGGAACCATCACCCGATTTTCTGGTGAAGTTAAAATTCTCACACGACCTAAGGCTAAACCAAGTGGAAAAGGACCATGGGTAAAGTTTGAAAATCTTTACTACAAAGTGAAAAATGCAAAAATTGGTTTCAAATTAAAGAACAACAATGTCGTGCAAACCTATTCCAATGGTAAGGCCATGGTTGTCTTTGCCAATGGAGACCATATTAACGTTGGTTCTGGAACTTCTTACCAACTTTCTTGGGATGAAACGGGTAAAAATAAAACTACCGCTTTAAAACTTCTGTACGGAAATGTTCGTGGCGTTGTTTCTCCAAAAGGACCTCGTAAGCAACTTAAAGTCACTACCAAAACCGCAGTTGCTGGTGTGCGAGGAACTGATTTTTCAGTGAATCACTTAGGAACTAAAACAGAGGTAAATGTTCTTAGAGGGAAAGTAGAAGTTTCTCATAAAAAGAAAAATGCAAAACCAATTGAAGTCGCTGCTGGCTTTGTTGGTGAAATCGACTCTAAAGACTTGAAGAAAGATGAAAGCTCTGCCACCACAAATAAGGCGACAGTGCTTGCACCTACACCCATTCTAAAGAAAATTACAAAAGAGAAGCTGGTAAAAATTCAAAAAGACAGTACCGTAGAGAAAAAACCTCTAGAAACCGCAAGTCTAGCGGAAGCTGAGAAAATCACAAAAGAATTGGCATTACTAGAAGAAAAGGCCAAAAAAAGTGTGATCGAAGACATTAAGACCTACAATCCTGAAGAAGGAAAAAGAGTCGAGGAAGCAGCGAAGAATGGAAACCTAGAAATCCACGAAATCAATACTACCGTAGTTAGTAAACTCTTTAAAGAGGCACCAAAAGAAGATACTTCGAAAGAATTTTCTGAGGAACACTTCGAAGGAATGGATGATGATGTATACGAAAAGTATTTTAGAGACAATATGTAATGAACTGTGAAATCATCATGTCCAAAAAACCTACAGAATGGGAAATATTGGAGATTGATTCTCTAAGTAATATTGTCTTTACACAAGCCTACCCGATCGAAAAGCTGCAAGAACGATTGAACCAATCAGAAGACATTCGCCTCTATTATATAGTGGCGAATGAAAAAATGGTCGCATTCAAAATCGGCTATCAATGGAATGAAGAAACCTTTTACAGTTGGATTGGCGGAGTAAATCCCGAGCACCGACGGAAAGGTCTAGCAAAATCATTACTTTTAGCAATGCAAAATGACTTAGAAAATTCGAACTACAAAATTTTGCGCACCCACAGTCGAAATCAGTTTCCCCAAATGATTGCATTAAATTTAAACAATGGTTTTTACATCACTGATACCATAGCCAGTGATGACCCACTGGACCCAAAGATTGTTTTTCAAAAGAATTTATAAAATTCTTTTAGTTGCTTTTTGACACCAAAAGTTTTGGCCCATGCTTTGCTCTTACTAAATGTGGGAGCCAAAAAAGACAGTTAAGGGGGTCAAAATGAATTTATCTGTTTCCAAAGTTTTAGTAGCCGGTGCAGTCTTAATGAGTGCCGTTTCGATAAAAAGTCAAAAACTTCAAGCACAAACATACAATGATCCTTCAGATAGTCAGAGTGCACGAATCGTAAAAAATATGATGGAAAATTACGATCTTACTGAAGAGCAAATTTCTGCGGTTTCTCGTGATTTAGGAGTGATGCTTAGCGAAGTCCGTGAGCTCAACAACGAAGCCTCGCGCTATGATGATGAGTTCAAGTCTTTACAGAATCAAAGGCAAAGACTTCGTTCTGAAATTCAAGGAACAGAACGTGAACTTCAAAATCTTGACTCTAGAATTAAAGATCTAGAACGAAATTTACAAAACCTGAGACAAGACAATCGGCAAATTAGCCAGGATATAAAACAAGAGCAACGAGCGCTTCAGCCATTAGATCGAGATTTAAAGCAAAAAAATCAAGCGCATAAAAAGCTTCTAAATGAAAAAAACAAACTAGAGAGACAAATCAGTGCTTTGCAAAGTCAAATTAAACAAGACAAAGCAACAATGAAAACGGCTGGACCAAAAATATCAAAGAACAAACAACAGATTCAAAAAGAAAGAACTGCCATACAAAGACTCGATCAGGGAATTAAAAAGGCAAAGAGCGACAATGTTTCATTACAAAAAAGTCATGACAGCAATATGGCTGAAATTCGTAAAAAGCAAAAGAAGTTAAACGGACTTCCTCCAAGAAGCCCAGAAAGACAAAAAATAGCTCGTGAAATCCAAAAGATTGTCGCTGAGAACAAAGTTCTGAATCGAAAAATTCAGCGCAACAAACAGCAGGTCGAGCGCTTGGGAAGAACAAAATCTACCGGTCAAAGGAATATCGCAAAGTTACAGAAAGACAACCAAGTTCTGCAAGCCTCCTTGGATCAAGCGAGAAAACGAACTGCAAATAGCTCTTCAAAATTAACAAGCCTGAACCGTCAGAAAAACAAATCTGAGCAACAAGTAAAAGTAGCTGCCAATGAAAAATCTAAAGCCAGACGCGCCTACGACCAAGCCTCTCAGAAACTCAATCGTTTAGAGAGACTTTACGATAAAAACCAAGAGAAAATCAGCGACAAGCAAACTGCCAAAGTTAACTCTCAAAGAAGACTTAAGCAGGCGCAAAGAGATTTACCTCAAATGAGACAAGATTTAGTGAACAAAAGAATTCGATCTCAAAGTGTGAAAAGACAATTGGATCAAATTCTTTCTGAATTAAATCAAAAAGAAGCTGTGCTTAGTCGCTTAAGAGCACAAGAAACAGAATTAGCACAAGCATTGAAGAATATGTATTCCTACTCGAATAGAAACAAAGTTTTAAATGTTGCAGTTGGGGCAACGAGCTTGCTTGGCGACTCAGCTCTTCATCAAGTTGAAGCAGCTATGTCGAGTGGTAAGAAGGTAGTATTTTGGGCCGACAGCGAGCTAAGCAGTACTTTTATTTATAATCACGGCCAACTAATGGGTATTGAACAGGCTCGTTACGAATATGCCTCAGGAATCCAAGGCTCAAATATTCTAGACGGAATGCAAATAGCAAGAGATATGGAGCAAGTGGTTATTTCAGGAACTCAAGACTCCGTCCCTCTTTTAGTTTCAAATCGAAATCAAGTTGTTATGGCCGCAGTTCCTGTATACAAAGCTTCTTACTTAAGTAGTTTCATCGTGAGCTCAGGATTAAATGCAAAGCAAATTGCGGATGCGAAGCTGGCTAAAATATTAAAGCGAATCGCCAATGCAAGTCCCGCAGATTTGATGCCCAAAGATCCGGTAGATCCAGGACAACCATCTGATCCAGTAGATCCAGGATACCCAGTTGATCCTTATGTAGAAGTTGTTGATATGAAAAGTTTGTCTGTGCAAATCCCTGACAACTCCCCAGCCGGTATAGACCAAAAAATCTATGTCGATGCTAAAGAGGGATATGTTATTCAAAATATAAGCTTAGACTTAGAAATCGTTCACACCTACATCGGTGACTTGGTGGTTAAGCTAGTTCATCCATCGGGGCAAGAAGTAGTGATTCACAACAAACAAGGTGGAGGAGATGATAATTTAAATCTTAGTTTGGGAGCTGAAGCACTTGCAAAATTTAAAGGCTTACAGGCCGCTGGAAAGTATTCGTTGGTAGTTTCAGATCATGCATCAAGAGATACCGGTTATATCTCTTCCATTAAAATGACTGTTGAAATGCTATAGTCCAAAATTTCATTGATCACCCCGTGCCCGTCATCTGGCTCCATTGGATGGCGGGTACTTTTTTTGAATTAAAACTCTGATCTCATTTTTCAAAAGCATCACAAGTAATAAGCTGTAGAAAACTCAAAATAAAATTGAGTACAAGCTACGTTGGCAGTAATAAGAAATTAGTATCGCTCAATCTTAGTCATTTCTCTTCGATAGTCGCGCACCTTATTTTGCAACTCAATTTTGCGTCGTTCTTTGCTGTTTATCTCAGAAGTTTTACTGCGTATTTGATTATCCAATCGATCCCTTTCCCAACTAACACTATCGTCTTCCTCTTCTCGTACTTCACGACGAAACTCACCAGTTGTTTGATTGTAAGATCTCTCTTCCACTAATTTTCTACCAGAGCCCAATGAAATTTTTTGACTCTTTAGATTTAAAATATCATTTTTCAGATTCCAGATTTGTGAATTGATTTGCCTTTCTTCTTCTTGAGCTAGGCGAATCTCATTTTGCAGAAAATTGTATCTTCCCTTTTTGTAGGCCTTTAAAAAATCAGGTTCATTATTGGAGACACATTGCCCTGCATAGTTTTTTCCTGAAGCTCCAAACTCATAGCCTTTGGAAGTACAAAGGCGATCTCTACCCAATTGAAATTGCATCTTTAATTTGGACATAACATTGGAATCACAGAAGTTGAAATTATAGTTCTCCCCGTCTTCACCAACTTTTAAAGCTGCTTCAGGGGTACAATAGTTTGCCATACCAGCCTTAAAACCTGAGTCTAAAGAGGAATAGTCCATATTGGCTTCCACTGCCTTACATTCATCAACAAAGGAGTCTCCAGTTAATCGCTTACCTTGCATCGCGATTTTGTATCCGTAGTCATACCAATTGGTAGATTCACAAGTTTTTCTCTTAAAATAAGATGCACAAGATAATAAAAGAAACGATAAACTTAAAACTAAGGTTAACTTCATGAAAAACTCCTATCATTTATGAAAGAATACCCTATGGCATAGAAGGGGCTCAAGGCTTTATATATGCGCGAGAAATAATCAGAGTTTAGTCTTTGTTAAAGATTTGTGGGCCATACGAGCAAAGGGCAAAAGTTTACAGAGACCATCATTTAAAGACTTTTATTTTTGCAATTTTCTCAAGCTTTGTTAGTATTCCTGGTTAAGCCAAGGAGAATGAAATGCATGACTCTAGTTTGTTTAGCCCAGAGGTAAGACGTCTAATTCGCTATTTGAACTTGAGCCCTCATCCAGAGGGAGGATATTTTTGTGAAAACTATCGCTCAGCGGGAGTGATCGACAAATCTGGATTGCCAGATTACTACAACGAAAATAGAAATTTTTCGACTGCCATTTATTTCATGCTCCCTAAAGGTCATATTTCTCATTTTCACAAAGTGAAGACAGACGAAGTGTGGCACTTTTACGGTGGTGGTTCTTTGACTTTAATCCAAATCTTCGAAGATGGCCGTCGTGAAGATGTCCAAATTGGTTCGAACGTTTTCGAAGGGGAACATTTGCAATATGTGGTTCCAGCCAATTGTTGGTTTGCCGCATTTCCAAACGAAGAGGTAGAGTACAGCTTAGTAGGTTGCACAGTATCTCCTGGCTTTGATTATAAAGACTTCGAACTTGGAGCCAAGTCTGACTTAGTAGAACGTTTTCCAGAGCACGCAGCTTTGTTCGATAAGTACAGCCTTTAGATTATCCTTTAAGCGTTTTTCTGGAATCCTCTCTTTTTCTTGGCACGGGAGTAAATATCTCATAGCCTTAAATTCTTAGAGGGGATTTCATGAAAGCTTTTTTTCTATTTTTTTTAACATTCACTTTCTATATCCAGTTGAACGCCAATGGGAAAAAAAGCATTCGCCTTGGTGTGGTTAACTATCCGCCCTATTACGACTTCAGTGTGCCTCAAAAACCAAAAGGCATAGTCTTAGATGCCATCACCGAAATTTTAAGTAAGAGCTACAATGTACATTGGGAAGAAATCCCTATTTCAAGAGCTAGTGAATCACTTCTTAGAAACGTAATAGATATATATCTAGGTTTTCGAAAAACTCCAGACAGAGAAGAAATTTTAAGTTTCTCAAAAACACCCTACATCCAGGCACAGCCCCACCTTTGTGGAGGCAAAAAGGCCATCGAAGTTTTAAAAAAAGAAGACAAACTCACAGGAAGCATCGTTGTTCCAAGAAAAGCAAAAGTGCCAGCTCGTCTATTGAAGCATGAGACTTTAAGCATTGATTATTCAAACTACATTCAGCGAGGACTTGCACTCTTAAATTCAAAACGCGCAAGTATGGTCATGGTTCCTGAAAGATTTATGACCCAGCTATTTTTAAAGGACAATCAAGAGTTAGGATGCACCAGTTTCGGCGATCCTATATCAATGTATTTCGCTTTTAAAAAATATAATCCTCTACGATTTGAAATTGAAAGATTCGATATTCCCAATTTCACTCAAATGGCCACAAAAGCAATGGAACTTCGTTTAAAAGAAAAATAGTTTTCAGACTTTAAAAGACCTACAAATTGATTCATATCGCAAGACACTGAGATACGATGCGTTGTGTTGTACGCAGTAAGTAAGGAAAATTCCATAGATTCTAGGGCAAATTCTGATTTTCAAGTAAAGATCCATGAGCAAAGTAAATTGCAAGTAGACAGTTTCCAATTTAATTGTTAAATACTTGAAATCATTTATCCCATTTAAAAGATAAGTGTTCAAATTGAGCTTTCTTTAATAGCCAATTTTTATGCGGAGAGGTGGATGAGTGGTTGAAGTCGCACGCCTGGAACGCGTGTGTGCGTTAATAGCGTACCGTGGGTTCGAATCCCACCCTCTCCGCCATTATTCCCATTCGGGAGCCAACCAAACGAACCCATGTTACTGAAATTCCAACACTAATGATTCCAAACGGTTAACCAGTAAGCGATGATTTAGAGTTACTCAACTGAAAATAACTGAGCGTTGGCTGTATTTTTGGCTCTACTCGATTCGAGGGGTAGTGCGCCTAAAAACCTTATGTTAT